>ENA-OPVH01000002-OPVH01000002.1-human-gut-metagenome-genome-assembly--contig:-NODE-2-length-275373-cov-33.093328_pt1 | contig 275373 bp, 257 predicted proteins | sample MGYA00241494_ERZ501980 | MGnify/ENA primary metagenome ERZ501980 (study PRJEB25962, sample SAMEA1964914) | human gut metagenome | biome: human gut; feature: human-associated habitat; material: faeces... | reverse complement strand
CTTCTACTATACTTAACTCATTTGTATCTAATAAAAGGCTTATTTTAGGTTTTCGCGTATTAAAATCTATGCTTATATCATTAATTGTTCCGTGTAGTTTGCATTTGGAAAAACTCCCCTTGCATTTTTTTATTTTCTGTGCTATTATTAATATAGTCATGTTTAATTAATGAGTTTCGTACTATCTGGAATTATCTTTTCTTCTGTCAGATAGTACTTTTATTTTTTCTGAATATGTTAATAAATGTTTTATGTGTACATCTGTTATTATCTGTATATGTTGACTCTTCTCCTCTTCACTTAGTGTTGTTATATCTAATATTTCTTTTATATCGTTTAGTCCAGAAATTTCAGTATCAATCAAACAATTAGCAAATTTACTAATCTTCTTAACAACATCAGTTTGTTCATCTATTTCCCTAATTAAATATGGATCTTGTCCAAATCCTGTAACTATCATCACAATAATTGCCACAACAAACCCTAAAATTATGCCTATAAATACTTGCATCTCTCTTCCCTCCTTTACTTTTAAATTTGTTTTTTATATAATTACTTCTAAGAAATTAAAACAAATGCCTGACGGTTCTTATCAGTTTGAGATTTAATAATCATATTTTTACTGGTTATTAAACAATATTTGTGGTTAATGTATACTTTTACATTGCCACTATTTTTTTGAATTTCTTCCACTTTTTTCCCTCCTTTCTATCCCAATATTCTATTTAGCTTTCTATCTAACTTGTTTAAACTCTTCCATATTTCTTGATATAGATTAATTTTGAAAATCTTATAAACTATAACTTCTACTGCTATTGCTAATATAATTGTTCCTACTAGCTCTGCTACTACTACCATACTGCATAAAAATAAATCTACTAAATAACTTATCATTTGTTACACCTTCTTTCTTAAGTTAATATTAATTTTGCTATTTCTTTAAGTACATTTTGTTTTTCTTCTTCTTTTAATCCAAGCTCATATAATAAAACTGCTCTTTTATCTGCTAATTGTTTTACCCCTGTGCCTTTTATACGAGGGAATCCTTTGCCATTGAATATTTCTCTTGCTTTACTTTCTCCAATTCCTCTCCAATCTGCATAATCGTATGGAGTTATTGTTTCTGGTAATTCATTAAATGTTTTTATTGATTTTTTCTCTTGCATATCTTCATCTCCTCTCTTTATTTCTTATTTAATTTTTGATATAATTGTTTCGAACTTATGAAAAAAATATTTTAATTTGTCGAAAGTGAGGTGATTATTATGGCTGATTACATGAGATGCCCTCATTGCAATAGCATCAATATTTCTAAAGTTGAATCTAAAGACAATCCACAAGCAAAGCTTTTTATTTCTACTATTGAGGTAAATGATAAAAACAATAGTAATGCTAATAAAATTTATGCTGACCAAGGTTTTGCATTTGATGCATATGTCTGCAATGATTGCAACATAGTTACTTTAGTTAAACCTACTTATAAATAACTCCTGTAACTTCATTTTCATGATAAGAGTTGGTACATTCCTCATGTGCCTCTCTTTTTATTTCGTTATAAATAGTTAATAATTCTGCACATATCTCTGGTATTTTCTCAATTTTTTCTTCCATCTTCTCATCTCCTTTCATTTCTTTTCATTTATTCTGTTGTTTGTTTGGCTGACATTTGAAGTTAAAAAAATATCATCTTTTTTATAGTTTAATATCTTTTTTATGTTTAAGGCTGTTTCTAATGATGGTGATACATTTCCATTTTCATATCCTGTATATGTTGTTCTTGCAATATTTAGTTTTTCTGCCATTTGTTCTTGAGTATAGCCCTTTTTCTTTCTAACTTCTATAAGTTTCTCTCTCATATTTTCACCTCTCCTTTTTTGTTCGTTCTGCTGACATTATATACAATGTTTGTTTGGCTGTCAATACTTTTTTAAAAACTTTTTTATTTTTTCCAAAAAATGTTTGCAAAACTGACAATAAAATGTTATAATTTCCTTAGAAAGGAGCATATTTATGAGTTTTGGAAATAATTTAAAAAAAATTAGACAAGATTGCAATTTAACTCAAGAAGAACTTGCAAAAAAAATTGATACATCTCGTTCAAATATTGCTAATTACGAAAATAATAAAAATATGCCTTCAATTGATGTTTTAAGTAAATTATCAAAAGTACTTGATTGTAGCATAGATTACCTATTAGGTAAGTCAGATGAAAGAAATCCAAAAGAAACTGACCCACTAGGTCTAGCAAAAATCGGATTTAACATGAAAGATTACACCCCACCTACAGAAACTCAAAAACAACAAATAAAAGGTTTATTAGAAGTAATTATGAAAGATAATAAAAAAGATGTTGGAGATAAAAAAAATGAATCTAAGTGATTTATATAATATAGCAGATAAAGAAAAGATAAAAATATATGATTATTATATAGAAAATGCTTATGGCTGTTTTATTAACATAGATAAAATAAATGCAATAGGTTTAAACTATAAAAATATTGATAATTCATATATAGAAAAAGAAACTTTAGCAGAAGAATTAGGACATTATTATCAAGATGCAATTTATCCTATCAATTGTACAGATACAACTTTAATATCTAAGCAAGAATATAGAGCTAAAAAGTATGCAAGAATGGTGCTAATTCCTTACGAGAATTTAAAATTAGCCATTTTGAAACGGAATTAATACAGTTTATGCTCTTGCAGAACATTTTGAAGTTACAGTCAAATATATGGCTGAAACAATAGAATTTTATAAAGGAAAATATGGAGAACAAACGATAAACTGCTTTGAATAGCAGTTTTATTTGTAGGGAGGTATTTATGGCAAAAAGAGGAAATGGCGAAGGTACTATTTACTATAGTGAAAAGCTAAACAAATGGGTTGGACAATTTACTGCAGGTAGAAAATTAGACGGAAAATTAAATCGTAAATCTGTATATGGAAATACTAGAAAAGAAGTAAAAGAAAAAATGACAACAGCTTTAGCTGATGTTCAAAATAGTTCTTTTATAAATAAATCTGATATTACTATATCACAATTAGGCCAATCTCTTATTGATGTTAAATTTGAATCAAATAGAATTACAGAAGCTACTTATGGAAGAGCATTAGGTACTTTTAATATTATAAAATGTAGTTCTATCGGTGATATTCCAATTCAGAAGATTGAAGTATATCAATTACAGGATTTTATGAATAATCAAAAAGATTATGCTAATTCATATATCGATAAAATTTATGAGATGTTAGGAAGTATTTTTAAGGAAGGAATAAAAAGAGAAATTATATCTAAAAATCCTTTACTAAATGTTTTAAAGCCAAAATCTACAAAGCAAGATAAAAAAGTAGATGCTTTAAGTATTGAGGAACAAAAAGCATTTATCGAAGCGTTAAAAGGCGAACCATATAAAAATATCTTTTTAATTGCAATCCACTCTGGTATGAGAATAGGAGAAATCCTTGCTCTTACATCTGCAGATATAGATTTTGATAATAAACTAATACATATAACTAATACTTTAACCAAAGATAGAAATGGAAAAGTAAAAATTGGAGGAACGACTAAAACTTATGAATCCACACGTGATATTCCAATTACTTCTATCTTAGAGCCTATTCTAAAAGATTGTATAGCAAATTATGTTTCAAATAACAATGATCTTCTATTTTGTCAGTCTAATAAAACCATCATTGCCCCTAGCACAATAAATATTCATTTCAAAAAGATATGTAAAAATGCAAACATAAAAGTAATTACAATTAAAAAGAAAAAAGGAACCGATAAAGATGGCAACGATAAACTTATTAATTTAAAAACAAGTAATGTTAATACTCATATGTTAAGACATACATATGCAACTCGTTGTATTGAAGCTGGTGTTCCTGCAGAAGTATTGCAAAAACTACTTGGTCATAAGAATATTTCTATAACAATCAATACATATACAACTATATTTAATAAATTTAAAGTTAATGCATTAGATAACTATATAAATTACATTAATAATATCTAGTTGCATTAAAATTGCATTATAAAAATCGTAGATTTACTGATTTTTCAGTATTTCTACGATTTTCATAGTGGTGGGCAGGGATGGATTCGAACCATCGTACCCTTTCGAGAACAGATTTACAGTCTGCCGCCTTTAGCCACTCGGCCACCTACCCTTTTATTTACATTTTTATATTAAAATACAAAAATGGTGCGCCCTCAAGGATTCGAACCTTGGACCCACCGGTTATGAGCCGGTTGCTCTGACCAACTGAGCTAAGGGCGCATTTGTTCAACGCAAATATAAGTATAAAGTATTTATTTTAATATGTCAATAGTTTTTTAAATTTTTTTTCATTTTTTATTCAAATTTGCGGGCGATTAAAATCACCCATACATTTCTCATTGTTTTTATTTATATTTTTACATGAATGGCGGGCGATAAAATCGCCCCTACATTTTTTTATTCATTTTTTTAGTCTGCTGCAGCCCATATTATTAACCTTCCACTTGAGTCGTCTGTACATGTTGAAAGTGATATTTCTCTTCTTCCCTGTACATCTCTTGTTGCATAATTAAAATCTTGAGCTGACGTTTGATATTTTTTTGTTATTGTATATGCAACTTCTGTTCCGGTCTTGTCTGTTATATATATCTTATCTCCTATAGATAAGTTTTTATTGTTTGAAAACATTTGACCATTTCTATAATTATGTCCTACTATTACTGTATTTCCAACCTTATTAAGTCCTGGTCCATAAAGAATTGCTACTGATGACTCTATAGAACTTGGCGTTACTTTTTCTAAAATTATAGTTTCTAAACCTGTAGTTGGAATTTTAATTTTTCCCATTACTTCATAGCCCCTATAAGTTACTTTTGAGCTATCTCCACTATTCCCATTGTTATTGTTTGAAGCTATTAATTCATTTAGGTCTATATCTGGTGTAATATCTTCGCCGCCGCTTGGTGTGTTGTTTTGATTAGTATCATTGTCAAGATGATCATCAAATTGGTGTATTACACCTTGGGTTTCTTTTGCTTTCTCATAATCCTTATAGTATTTTGCTCCTAAAAAAATTAATATTCCTATTATTGCAATAATTAAAACAATTAATAATATTGTTAATACTTTACCATATTTACTTTGCATATTATCCTCTCCTATCTTTTGCACCTATTAATATATATTATATCACATTAGTTTAATATTATCTAGTGTTTTTAGAGGATTAAATAATTTAGTTAAACGGGCGATTAAAATCACCCGTTTATTTTAACATTTTTTTAATTTTAAGACTAGTAACATTTAATTTAACCTTTGTAGAATGGTCAATTAAAATTGTCAATACATTCTAACATTTTTTAGTTTTGACTAGTAACAGTTATGTGGTTTTATGCTGTCTTCAATTCCAGTCTTAGTTTATCAGCTATCATTGCTATAAATTCGCTGTTTGTAGGTTTTCCTTTTGCTGCTGATACCGTATATCCAAATATGTTTTCTACTGTATCTTGTTGTCCTCTTCCCCATGCAACTTCTATAGCATGTCTTATTGCTCTTTCTACTCTTGATGGTGTTGTTTTGTATTTTCTTGCTATATCTGGATATAATTGTTTTGTTATTTGATTAATTACATCTATGTCTCCTATAACCATCATTATTGCTTCTCTTAAATATTGGTAACCCTTTATGTGTGCTGGAACGCCAACTTCATGTATTACATTTGTTACAAGAGCTTCCAAATTCTCTTCATTTTTCTTGTCTTCTGGCGCAATATCTATATACTGTGTTTTTAATTCCCTTGTCATATAATTTCCTTTTATTGGTGCAGGTTGATAAAATTTAAGCTCTTTTATTCTTTTTATTAATAGTTTTATTTCAAATGGCTTTACTATGTAATATTGCGCACCTAAGCTTATTGCTTTTTGCGTAATTTTGTCTTGTCCCACTGCTGACAACATTATAAATAATGGTCTTTTCTCCAATTTTGAGTCGTTTACTCTTTCTAAAACTCCTAATCCATCAACATGTGGCATTATCATGTCTAATAAAACTACGTCTGGACATTTTTCCATTATCATTTGGTAAGCCTCACTTCCATCTTTGGCACGTCCAACTATTTCCATTCCTTCTTCTCTTTCCAAGTATCCCATCAATGTCATTGCAAAATCGTAATTGTCATCTGCTATTAATATCTTAATATTATCGCTCACATTCATTTCCCCCTAATAAAAATTTTTGTAATTTTTTTACAGTTCGAATTATATTATGTTTGGAAAAAATTTGCAATAGCCTTTTTGGTATTTTTTTCCAGCTTTCTTTTCAAGTGTTTATTTTTCAACGTTTTTTCTTATATATTTTTTTCGTATTATTTTGTATTTTTGTATGCTCAAATTGGTATTCGATGTTATATTTTCTTTTTCGACAAAATTCGCCTCTATTAAGCATGTCGCAAGGTCACTATATTTTACATCTATTATATTAATATTATTTTTATTACAATAATATTTAAAATTTTCTAAATCTTTGTAATTTAATTCAATTTCTAATTCTATTCCCTCTTCTTCTATTACAATTTCAGATTTTTCTATAACTTTTTGAGTCGCTTCAGAATAAGCTTTAACTAATCCTCCTGTCCCCAAGAGAATTCCACCAAAGTATCTTGTAACTACAACTAAAATATTAATAAAATTATTTTTTTCTAATATATTAAGCATTGGCATTCCTGCAGTTCCACTAGGTTCACCATCATCACTTGATTTATTTATTATTTCATTTTTCCTTATTATTCTATATGCATAACAATGATGTCTTGCTGTATTATGCTTTTTTTTTATTTGTCTTATTTTTTCCTCTGCTTCTTCTTCTGAAGTAATATAAAAAATATTTGCTATAAATTTTGATTTTTTCTCTGTTATATCAGCTTCTTCATTTGACTCAACTGTTTTAAACATTCGTGGCACCTCCTGCTGTATAGCCTGTAGAATATGCTATTTGTAAATTAAATCCTCCTGTATATGCATCCACATCAATAATTTCCCCAGCAAAATACAAACCTTTTATTAGTTTAGACTCCATTGTTTTAGGATTTATTTCCTTTATACTAATTCCACCTGCTGTTATAATTGCCTCTTCAATTGGTCTAAAGTCATGTAATGTTATTTCAAAATTTTTAAGTAATTGAACTAACCTTACTCTTTCTTCTCTTGTTATTTCATTTACCTTTTTATTTTGATCTATTCCAGACAGTTCTATTACTGTACTTATCATCTTTTGGGGTAACAAGTTATCTAAGCTATTTTTAAAGATTTTATTTTTTTCTAATGAAAAGTCTCTTAAAATTCTATCATCTAATTTCTGTACATCTAATGCTGGTTTTAAGTCAATAATTAATTTTATATTACCTTGTCTTATATCTTCCTTTTTATATCTTAACAAATGCGCCGACCCGCTTAAAATTACAGGTCCAGAGACTCCAAAATGAGTGAAAATCATTTCTCCAAAATCTTCATATATTATCTTGTTATTTTTAGCATCTTTAATTTTAATAGCTACATTTTTTAAACTCAATCCTTGCATTCTTCTACAGATTTCTAAGTCTTTTCCTTTAGTAGAAATAGGCACTAAAGATGGTTTTATTTCCGTTACGGTATGTCCCACCTTTTTAGCCAATTCATATCCATCTCCTGTAGAACCTGTTGCAGAGTAGCTTTTCCCTCCAGTTGCTAATATTACTTTATCTGCTTTAAGAACTTTTTCTTTTCCACCTTGTATATATTTTACACCATTAGCAATATCCTGTTCAGTTAAAATTTCCTTAACATTGGCGCCTACTTCTATTTTAACTTTTAATTTTTTTAAACGATTTAATAAAGCTTGCAAAACATCTTGAGATTTATCAGTAATTGGAAATACCCTATTCCCTCTTTCAACTTTTGTTTGCAAGCCTTCTTCTTTTAATATATTTAATATATCTTCATTTGTAAAATTGTTTAGACAACTATATAAAAATTTTCCGTTTCCCGGAACATTTTTTATAAATTCATCAATTGGAATACTACTTGTTATATTGCATCTTCCTTTTCCTGTAATTAACAACTTTCTTCCTAGCATATTCATTTTTTCTAATATTGTTACATCATTTTTATTAGTACCAGCTGATATTGCTGATAGCATACCAGCTGGTCCTCCACCTATTATTACAACTTTCACTTTATTCTCCTATATTATATTTTCAACTGCTTTCATTACACCTATTTTTCCATATTCGTATGTAAGTCCTCCTTGCATAAATGCAACATATGGTTCTCTTATTGGTGCATCACAAGATAGCTCAATTGATGATCCTTGTGTAAATGCTCCTGCTGCCATTATTACCTTATCTGTATATCCTGGCATATCCCATGGTTCTGGTATACTATTGCTATCTATAGGTGACCCCATTTGGATACCTTGACAATATTTAATCAATTTATCTGCATTGCCAAACTCTATTGTTTGAACAATATCTGTCCTCTTTTCATTATATTTTGGACTAGGTTTATATCCTAATTCTTCTAACATTTTACTAGCAAATATTGCAGTTTTTAAACTACTTGCAACAACTGAAGGAGCCATAAACAATCCCTGTAAAATGTATTTATTTATTCCCAATGTAGGTCCTACTTCTTTTCCCAATCCAGGTGCTGTCAATCTTTCTGCTGCTAACTTTACGAGTTCTCGTTTTCCAGCTATATATGCTCCATTTGGCGCTATTCCACCACCCAAATTTTTAATTAAAGAGCCAACTATTACATCTGCACCTATTGATGTAGGTTCGTATTTATCTACAAATTCTCCATAGCAATTGTCCACCATAATTATTACATCTTTATTCACTGCTCTAATTGTTTTTATTACTTTTTCCATTTTTTCTAACGAAATACTGCTTCTTAGTGCATATCCTCTAGAGCGTTGTATTTCTATCAATTTAATATCATTTTTTGCCACTCTATTTTTTATCTCTTCATAATCAAAGTCGTCATCTTTCAACTCTATCTGTTCATATTGCACTCCATATGATTTTAATGAGCTATCATTTTCCACTAGCCCTATAACTTCATCTAAGGTATCATATGGTTTACCACTTATACTTAGCATTATATCCCCTGGTCTTAAATATGCAAATAGTGCAACTGTTAATGCATGAGTACCAGATATAAACTGTGTTCTAACAAGGCTATCTTCCGCTTCTAATACTTCTGCAAATACCCTTTCAATAGTATCTCTACCTATATCTCCATATCCATAACCTGTTGTTCCATTAAAATGCATATCTGATATATTGTTTTTTTGAAATGCCTTCAATACCTTTAACGAGTTGTATTCACATACCAATTCAACTTGTTTGAATTCTTTTTGTATGTTTTCTTCCGCTTTTCTTGCTAATTCTATTGTTTTATCACTAATTTCCATTTTCTTATACATGTTTTATTATAGTCCTTTCTGTAGTATTAAATTCTATTCAGGTAATTCTTCTGTATAATACTCTTGTTCCCATTCTTTTGTTTTATAATATTTGCCAATAAAGCTTGGATTTTCCCATTTAAAACTGTAAATAGGTTCTTGTATTATTTCGCCTTTTATATTTACAACTCCCCATTTTCCGCCTTTTTTTATTCCAGCAAATCCATATTTATTGAATTCTGTAACCATATCATATTCATTGTTTATTATTAGCTTGTTTTCTTCGTTTACAAATCCCCACTTTCCATTTATTTTTTTTGCATACATTTTATTGTTTGGTTCGATTTGTTTATATGAAATTTCGTTTCCGTTATTATCAAAATACTTAATATCATCATTTGAAAATACTTTAAAATAATTATCTTCTTTTTCTATACTTGCATTATTCATATTGCATACTATTTTCATTTCGTTATTTAACAATGTTATATTATTTGTGTTATTGATATTTGCCTGTATTATTTCTGTTCCTGCTATCTTAAATATACTATTATATTTTAAATCTGCTATTGATTTTCCAGATAAATCAATGATTCCATTTTTTCCATCTTTATATACTATAAAATACTCATCCTTTATGTGTTCTATATATGTGTAATTATTATCTATTTTTACATTATCTTCTCTATCAACTACTCTATATATTTCGTCTTTGTCTATTGTTATATAGTAATTATTGTTACTTGTTGGTAATTTAGCATATATATTATTGTTTTCTATTTTATTTCCTTGCAAATCTAATATAGTTATTTCATTATTTTTTACAGCATTTATATATATTCCTCCAAACATTATGCTATCATATTCTGGTTGTATTATTATTTTTCCTTTTATATCTGCTATTCCGCTTTTTGCATTTCTTTGTATCACAAACATATTATTATATGCATTGTAACTTATATCTTCATATTCATAGTTCAATATTGTTTTATTATTTTTTACAATACCTGCCTGTCCATTTTTAAATACTAATAAAAATATATTTTTATCATCTATTATTTCGTTAATTCTGCTTATTTCTGTGTACTGAGTATCTAGCAAAACTTTTCCATTAGAATTAATATATCCATACTTATAGCTATCTTCTACTTTCTTTTTTACTATAAATCCAGATGCTTTGTACATTGTTTCCGAATTATAATAATTATCTACTGTAATTTGATCATATTCTGGCTTTATTATAACTTTCCCTTTAATATTTATTGCTCCATATTTTGCGTTTTCTTCTACTAATAACATACCTTCTTTATAGTTTATTGCTTTTATACTGTCATATATAGGTTTTGTAATTATCTTATTTTCTAATGAAATTAAACCATATTTGTTATTTTTTTTGTATTTTAATACACTTTTTTCAAATGGTATACCGTCCCAAGTTGATTCTGTTGGTAATGCCTGTACACTTTCATATTCTGTTAATATTTTCTGACCATTCTCATTAAATACATCTATTTCATATTGCTGTAAATTAACATTATAGTCATGCATGCATATAAAGACTGGCTTTGAAGGGTTAGGTATTTGAATTATATCATATTGGGGTTTTACTATTATATTTCCTATTTCATCTATTACTCCATATTTTTTATTCTCTAAAATCAAATTATATTTAATATTTGTTACTTTTTCTATCTTATAAGAATTTTCGTTTCTTTTCCATAAATACATAGCAATAGCGCCAAATACTAAAATTGTTATTATTGTTATTATAATTATTTTACTTCTCTTCATCTGTTTTTCCCCCATCCACTTTTTTTAGTAATTTCTTCGAAGCACGGGTGATTAAAATCGCCCATACATTTTTTATTTATTTTTGCATATTTTAACACGTTTTATTCTTTTATCTTCATATTCCTCTATTTTGTATGTTAGTTTTCCATCTTCTATTATTGTTTCTTCTCCTTCTGGTGGTAGTTCTTCAAGTTTTCCTAATAAATATCCAGATAAAGTCTCGTAATCTCCATCTGATATTTCTATTCCTATTATTTTTTCTAAATCTCCTATAGATATGTTGCCATTTACCATGTAGGTATTTTCGTCTATAAGTTCATATTCCAATTCTTCTTCGTCATGTTCGTCAAATATATTTCCCACAAGCTCCTCAAGTATATCTTCCATTGTAACTAATCCTGCTGTTCCACCATATTCATCTATAACTATTGCCATTTGCATCTTGTTTCTTTGCAACTGTCTAAACAATTTGTCTATTGGAACTGATTCTGGTACAAAATGAACTTCTTTTATTAATTTTTTTATATTTATTTTCTTCTTATCTCTTAAATCTTTTAATATGTCTTTAATTAATATAATTCCCTTTATATTATCAATTGTATCTTCATATACTGGAATTCTACTATACTTATAATCGTCTAACTCATCTAAAACTTCATACAAATCTTGTGATATCTTCAACGCGAATATATCTATTCTTGGCGTCATTATTTCGGAAGCTGTTGTATCATTAAATTCAAAAACATTATTTAGCAGTTCTTTTTCTTCTTGATCTATTGTTCCTTTTTCTTCTCCTTCATCTATCATCATTTTTATTTCTTCTTCTGTTACAATTTCTTCTTCATTTTCCTTTACTCCAAAAATTTTAGATATTACATTAGTCGAAAATGTAAGTAATTTTACAAATGGTGCTGTTATAAAAGATATACCTCTAATTACTCCAATAGTTCCAAATGATACTTTTTCGTAATATTTCATTGCTAGCCTTTTGGGTACTAGTTCGCCAAAGACTAATGTAAAAAATGATAATAATATTGTAATTAATATAATAGATATTGTTCTCCAAGTATCCGTTCCAAGCATTGGTAGTAAATTATTTAACATTGGTGCTAATTTGTCAGCAAATGCATCTGATGCAAACGCACTTGATAAAAATCCAGCTAAAGTAATGCCTATTTGGATGGTGGCTAAAAACTTGCTTGGATTTTTCAACATTTTATATATTTGTTTTGCTTTTTTGTTTCCCTCTTTTGCCTGCTTTTCTATTTTTGCATCGTTTAGTGATATAAATGCTATTTCGCTTGCCGCAAAATAGGCATTTAATAATATTAAAACAACCAATACAGCTATTTGACTAAACATTAAATGTTTCCCTCTTTCTTTTTGTTATTTTCAACAATATTATATATGCTTTATAGCTGTATTGTCAATGAAAATTTGGGTGTTTCCTTACAAATTAGAAGCCTGTTCTTGGCAGTTTTTTTATTTCCTTTCTTTCCCCAACCTCTAATTTAGAAGTCTCTTCTGGCACTTCTTTTTCTTCATCCTCTGGTTCCTTAAAATTCTCTACTGTTATTTCTACTGTTTCATTTAATTTCAAAGAAATATCTATTTCCTTTTCGTATGGTAAATATCCAGAAGGAGCTTGCACTTCTTTTAGATGATATTTTCCTGGTACAAGATTTTTTATTTCTATTATTCCTTTTTCATCAGTTATAAGTTCTGTATATATTATTTTTTCGTTTTCATCTAATAATTTAAACTTTGAACCTGAAAGTGAGTTTTTAGTATCTCCGTCCTTTTTTATTACTTTTATTTTAGTTGTATTTTCCATATACCTTTCTTTTAAAGTGGTAGTACTTGTTTCAAATTCTCCAACAGTTAAAACATAATTCTGTTTATTTTCTACTGTTGACTTTCCATATAATATAGGATATGTTTTTACATTTGATTTAGCATTTATTATAATTTCTCCGGTCTCTTCTAATTGCTTTATTGGTAACATTATTTTAAACTTTTCTTTACTTTTGAAAGTTGTTTTTTCTACATTACTTTCATCTACCACTTTCGCAATATTGTTATTCGCTATATTTATAGTATACTCTTCGTTAGCTGCTGAGGCATCTACTCTATATGTTTTGCTTATACTATTTTTGTCTAAATTATCAATTTGCCAATTTTCTGTTTCTGCAATTATTTTTATTGTAGCTATCTTTTTGCTCTCATTTGAATTTCTTGCTTTTTCTCTTATTTGCCTCATAGCATTTAATACTATTTGTCCGTTATTCGCACAAATATTAAATTTGCTCATGTCATAATCATATAGCATATCATAAATTGCTAATTTAGTTGCGGTAAATGCTTCTATCTCTGTATTGCATCCTAATTCTTGTGGTGTTTTAAATGGATAACCATTTATTACCGCATTCCATACTAAATTATTTGAATATATATTTTCTGCAATTACATCATATGAATAGTCTTCTGTTACACCATCCTTTTCTCTATTTACGCAATATGCTGGATATTCTTTTCCATCCTTCTCATATACCACAAACTGAGTTCCAATTTTTATTCCATTATATACAAGGCATATGAGTTCTCCCTTTGAATAAAGTTTTACAGTGGATTTTTGCTCTATTACTGTTGCTTTAGAGACATTTGATAATATTTGTGCTGTAAATAGCATTGCACTTATCATTAGTATTATAAATGTTTTCTTTATTAATTTTATTATAAATTTTTTCATCTATTTTTCTTCCTTTCATATTTCTATTGCTTGTATGCATCTTCTATATTCTTTTTTATTTTCTTCACACGTAATTAATGTAATTCTATTATCTTCTGTATTATGAACATAGCTCCAATCTGTCTCATCTATAATCTTGTTAATTTCTACTTTATACCTTCTTATTCCATTTTGTGTTGAGTAGATAACTATATCTCCTTTACTCAATTTTTTAATATTCTGAAAAAAATTACAATTATATCCTCTATTATGTGCTGCTAGTGCAACATTTCCATTCCATTTGCTACTTTCGCAAAAATGCCCCACATGTTTTGCAATTACATTATTTGTTACTCCTTCGCATATTTCCGCATCAACATTAATTGCTGGAATTTTTATTCTCCATTCATTAACTTTGTCGTCTTGAATTGTAGGTTCAATTTTGGGTATCTCCTGTTCTTTTTTTAATGTTTGAGCAACCATCTTTTTTATTTTTTCTTGACTATTGGCTGGAATTTTTATAGATATAACCTGATTAGACTTGTTTATGTTTTTAAATTGTTGCTGAAGATTATAAATTAATAGATTAATAGATAAATATATAATAACTGTTAACACTAATGAAAGCACAAAAATACCTCTTTTAGTGTATACCATTACACATTTTGCACCTCCTTGTTTATAAAATTATTTTATTCTTCTTGGGAATTTTTTGAGATTTAAACTATTTGATTTTTTTTGAAATAAATTTTAAAATTAAAAATTGCAATTTTTATTGTATATAATATATAGCATTTTACCTTGTTTGTAAAGAATTTTTCATCGACAGTTTTTTACAAAATTCGGGTCTAAAATGACCCGAATTTTATTCTCCTATTAGTTCCAAGTTGTTTTCATCTATTATATGTACTGATTTTATAACATTTTCTAGCTGTTCATCTGTTTTTTTCTTTACTACAATATAATTTGTTGTATGCCCTTTGTAATACTCTCCTTCTTTTTCTTCAAACAAAACTTCTAAATTTTTTCCTATATATTTTTCATTGTGTTCTTTTTGTTTTTTGTCCGATAGCTCTATTAATTTTCTACTTCTCTCTTCTTTTATATTACCTGGAATTTGATTTTTCATTATAGCTGCTTTTGTTCCTTTTCGAGGTGAATATTTAAATATATGCATTTTATAAAAGTCTATTTTATTTAGATATTCATAAGTTTGTGTAAATTCTTCTTCTGTTTCATCTGGAAATCCTACTATAATATCAGTTGTTAATGCTACATTAGGATAATATTTTCTTAATAGTTCTACTTCTTTTTCAAATTCTTCTACACTATATTTTCTATTCATCCTCTCTAATGTTTGGTTACACCCACTTTGCAATGATAAATGAAAGTGATCACATACTTTATCTAATTTTGATAATCTATTGACAAATTCTTCTGTTATAAGCGTTGGCTCTAATGAACCTAATCTTATTCTTTTTATGCCGTCAATTTTGTTTACTTCCTCTAATAAATCTATTAATTTATAATTATTTTTAAAATCTTTTCCATATGATGCTATATGTATTCCTGTTATTACTACCTCTTTTATCCCTTCTTTTGCAACATGCGAAATTTCTTCTACTATGTTTCCTGGCATTCTACTTCTTACTCTTCCTCTTGCATATGGGATAATACAGTATGAGCAAAATTTATCACATCCATCTTGTATTTTTATAACCATTCTTGTTTTTTCGGTATGTGTTACTGTTCCAAAATCTAAAAATTCAACTTGATGCAATACATCTGATATTTCCATTTCCTTTGTTTTATTGCTCAAAAATTTATTAACATAGTCCACTATGTCATTTTTTTCATTTATTCCTAATACTAAATCTATATTTTCTATTTTTTGTAATTCATCTTTTGCAACCTGTGCATAACATCCTGTTGCAACTACAATACTGTTTGGATTTATCTGTTTTACTCTTCTTAGCATTTGTCTAGATTTTCTATCCGCCATGTTTGTTACAGTACAAGTATTAATTATATATACATCTGCCATTTCTTCTGTTTCTACTACATCATATCCATTTTCTATAAATTTTTGTGCCATTGCGTTTGTTTCGTACTGATTTACCTTACAACCGCAAGGTAATTATTGACACCACTTTCTTCTTTTCTTTTTCCATATTCAGTTTATCCTCTCCTATTTGTTCTATCATTTCTTCTTATGCCAAAATCCATCATCTATTCTGATTTTGGTATCCCACGATCGCTTGCAATCATCTCTGTACTTTTAATAAAATCCTGCATCGTTTTTATTGAAATTGGATTTGTTATTTTTCTTGGTCCACCTTGGTATCTTTGCAATATTGAGCCATTAAATTCTTCAACCTTTTTTCTGTCGCTTATAACTGTTTTATCAATTAATGTTAATCCCGTTTCTTGTGCATATTGTAAGCTTCTCACTACTAAACCCTCTAAATCGCAATAATCTTTTCTTCTATAGTCTTTAGAATGCAAATATTCTATGTATTCATCTCCTGAGGATAACAGCATAGCAATTGCATGCTTATATAATTTGTGTCCTGCATAATTAAAAGGACTTAATATGTCAAAATCATCAATTTCAAAGCGTTCTATTCCTTGTTTATCTCCTATGCTAACTCTACAATAATTTCTCCAATTGTATTGAATCGCACCTGTTATAACCCTGTTTACATCGCTTTTTCTTAGTGTTTCTCTCAATTCTGCTATTGTTGTTCCAGTTCCCACATTGTCATCAATCAGCAAAATGGTTTTTTTATCTTGCAATATTCTTTCACTTGATATCAAATCTCTAATAGGTACATATTCTTTTTCTAATCCTATGGTAGAATCAATGTATTTGCTTTTTAAAGTATTGGTAAAATCATACCCATACATTACATTAAACATAGGTCCTATATAAGTAGCTCCATATCCTGGCGTTAGTATTTCAATTTCATCTGGTGACTTATTCAATTTTAATGTTTTGGCAAATAGATACAACATTGCTTTGTTATCCATTTCAATTGCCCTTTGTTCCGAGTTTTCATCTCCATATGGAAGTACTTTGTCAGGATTAATTTCTATTTTGCCCTCACCTTGAAGTATAGTCATTATGTTTTTTACATCTTCCAACAGGCATTTTCTTGCTCTTTCCATTTTTTCTCTATATACCGGGGCTTTTTTATTTAATATATATCTTTCAAACATCTTAAAATACACTCTTCCCGAGCAATTAGCCATATTTTCAAGAATCACAAAATTTCTCCTGTTTATTTCCTGTGTAAGCTTCATCTTAAGTTCTTCTCTACACGAAGCTAGCTCTGACATACTTTTGACATTATAATACTCCTTTGATCTAGATAGAAAAGTACCTTTTGTCCCATTTTTCATTATAGGAGTAACATATTTTTCAATTCCCTGAATATCGTCAAGCTCTATTATTCCTAATACATCAAAATCTCTCAAATCCAGTTCTTCTTTCATATCTTATTGTTCTCCTTTTAAAAAATCTTTTAAGCAATTTAGTTCTTTTTCAAATTCATATCTAGTAAATACCGTTTCGCTTTTTTCTTTTTCTCCTATTGTGTGCAATATTTGTCTATTAGTTTCTTTCAAAATATTTCTATATAAAGGATTTTGTATTGCAGATATATATAATTCATCTACAATGTCATCATATTTTTGGCTATATCTATCAATTGGTTCTTCTTGCCAGTAGATTATTCCAGCTTTTTTCCAATCATATTCACTGCAAGCTTTTATATTATTAGATGGTAATGCGCTATAATTAAATACTAAGTCTTGCATTTCCTTGTTCTTAAACTTTATGCCTTGAAAAAAAGATTCTATACTTTTTAGTTTTTTTTCTCTAAATTCAAATTCATATGGAAAAAGATTTGATAATACCTTTGCATATGAACCCTTGTGTTTATAGCCTACATTTATCCATTTATCACAATCTCCAATAGTTCTTCCTTCTTCGTCTTTTAGTGGTTTCCCTAAACAATATTCTTCACCTTCTATTTCTTCGATTTCTGGCATTTGATATTGGTAATTTCTTTTAAACAGTTTAAATTTTTCTAATTCTTTATTCATAATTTTTTCTCCTTCTATTGTGGGCGATTAAAATCGCCCCTACATTTTTCATAGGTTACTTTACACTATCTATTTATATTTATTATTAAATCACATTTTTAGCCTATTTTCAACATCTTTATTTTAAGTCTGATTATAAAATGTTTTTAGAATCATATTGTTTACAAGTTTTAAAACATAAATTTTTCATTTAAAGACACAACTTTTCTATTTTCTATTTATTTTTTTTTTATTCTATAGTATAATTATATTGTTGATTGGAGGTACGTTTATGTGGTATGTTTGGTTAATTATATCAGGACTATTTCTTGTTCTTGAAATGATAACAGTAGGTTTTTTAGTATTTTGGTTAGCTATAGGTGCATTATTTGCTATGCTTGTAAGCTTTTTTACAAGTAATTTAATCATTCAAACAACTGTATTTGTTATTTCTTCAATAGGTTTAATCTTTTTAACAAAACCTCTAGTAAAGAAATTAAATAAAACTGATGATACTATTGCAACAAATGCCTACTCTGTTATTGGTAAAAAGGCTATTGTTACTCAAGATATTGATCCAACATTAGGATATGGTCAAATTAAAGTTAATGGAGAAACTTGGTCAGCCAAAACAATTTCTGACAATATTATTCCAAAAGATTCAGAAGTTATTATTAAAAATATAGAAGGTGTTAAGGCCGTTGTAGAGTTATTAAACGAAAAAGTAAATGTATAACAATTTGGTATTAATTTTTTAATATATATTATAATTATAGGAGGAAAAATTTATGGTATTTCTTATTATATTACTAATTATTGTAATAATTATTGCACTAAAGACTATAAAAATAGTTAGACAATCAGAAGTATACATTATTGAAAGACTTGGTAAATTTCATAAAATTGCTGATGCTGGTCTTACAATAATTGTTCCATTTTTTGATCATGTACGTAGCGTTGTTAGTTTAAAACAACAAACTATGGATATACCACCTCAAGGTGTTATTACAAAAGACAATGTTACAATTACAATTGATACTGTTGTGTTCTACAAAATAACAGACCCAGCTAAAGCAGTATACGAGATTCAAAACTTAAAGAAAGGTATTGAGTATTTAGCTATTACAACCATCCGTGATATTGTTGGTAAAATGGATTTGGATCAAACATTTAGTTCACGTGATGCTATTAATGATAAGCTAAGGGTTTTATTAGATGAAGCAACCGACCAATGGGGTTGCAAAATAGATAGAGTTGAAATTAAAGATATTACACCACCACCTGACATTAGGGATGCAATGGAAAAGCAAATGAATGCCGAAAGAAATAAAAGAGCTTTAATTCTTCAAGCAGAAGGTGAAAGACAATCTGCAATTACACTTGCTGAAGGTAAAAAAGAAGCTGCTATACTAGAAGCTGAAGCTGAAAAAGAAGCAAAAATAAGAAGAGCAGCCGGTGAAGCTGAAGCAATTAAACAAGTAGCTGTAGCTAAAGCAGAAGAAATACAAATGGTATATGAAGCAATGATGAAAGCAAATCCAGATGAGAAATTAGTTCAACTAAAATCTCTAGAAACATTAAAAGAAGTAGCTAACGGAGAAGCTAACAAAGTATTTATACCTTTTGAGGCAACAAGCACATTAAGCAGTTTAGGAGCAATAAAAGAAGTATTAAAAGAAGAAAAGAAAAAATAGAGCAAAAATAGTCAGAAAATTCTGACTATTTTTTTAGTTTACTGTATCATCTTTTATATAATATTTAGTTCCTAACATTTTGTCTGGTAAATATTGTTGCTCTACTTGGTGCATTGGGTAGTCATGCGGATACTTATATCCTACTCCGTATCCCTCATTTTTCATTCCCTCTGCAGGAGCATTCCTAATATGCATTGGTATTGTTCCTGTATCCTTTGTAGTTACATCTGCCAATGCCTTATCTATTCCTAAATATGCAGCATTCGACTTTGGAGATGTTGCAACATATACTGCTGCTTCCGCTAAAATAATTCTAGACTCTGGCATTCCAATCATTGTAATAGATTGCATAGCAGATGTTGCAACCACTAATGCGTTCGGATTTGCCATTCCCACATCTTCTGCTGCAGCTATTACTATTCTTCTTGCTATAAAAACCGGATCCTCTCCAGCATTAATTGCTCTTGCTAAATAAAATAACGTAGCATCTGGGTCCGACCCCCTCATTGATTTTATAAATGCACTAATATTATCATAGTGACTATCTCCATTTTTATCAAATATAGCTTTTCTTGTTTGAACACATTCTTTTGCTATTTCGTTTGTGATGTTAATAACCCCATATTCGTCCATTTTTGTGCTTAATACTGCAACTTCTAATCCATTTAGTGCCGTTCTTACATCTCCATTAGACGTTTCTGCTATCTTCATTAATGTTTCATCTTCTATATTAATTTTATAACTTCCAAGTCCCTCCTCTGAAATTAGTGATTTTTTTAGGACATCATACACATTTTGTACTGTTAATGGATTTAACTTAAATATCATTGACCTAGAGATTAAAGCTTTGTTAACCTCAAAATACGGATTCTCTGTAGTAGCTCCTATTAAAATTACTGTACCATTCTCTACATATGGAAGTAATGCATCTTGTTGTAATTTATTAAATCTGTGAATTTCATCTATAAATAATATACATCTACCAGTTGGATTTAAAAATGTGTTTTTAGCTTCCTCTATAGCGTTTTTTATATCCCCTATTCCTGCTGTAACAGCATTTATCTTTGTAAACTTGTATTTAGTTGTATTACTAATAACTCTAGCAAGAGATGTTTTGCCACATCCAGGTGGCCCCCATAATATAATGCTGGACAATCTATCTGCTTTAATAGTTCTATACAATATTTTATCCTTGCCTAAAATATGTTCCTGTCCTACATAATCTTCCAATGTTTTTGGGCTCATTCTAAATGCTAAAGGTTTGTTTAAATCCATTATATTATTCCTCTTTTCTAAATTATCTTGCTAAATTTAATAATCCTTTTCTAATTATATCTTCTACACTTAGGTTTGCATCCACCTTTTCTAATGCTTTTTCTATTTCTTTTCCCGTATAGCCTAATACCTTTAATGCTGCTGTAGCTTCTGCTATTTTTTCATCATCCATTATTGCTGTATTAATAGTATCACTTATGTCTGTATTTTCATTTGCAACAATTTCATTTTCCTTTTTAAGTTTGTCTTTAAGCTCTAATATAACTCTTTGCGCAGTTTTAGGGCCTATTCCTGGTAATTTTTTTAATAGATTAATGTCATTATTTATAATGGCAAGTGCAAAACTTGATACTGAAACATTTGACAAAATAACAAGTGCAGACTTTGCTCCTATTCCACTTACAGACAATAGCAACTCAAACATTCTCAATTCTTCGTTTGTATTAAATCCATATATGCTAATGTCATCTTCTCTAACCCTTACATATGTATGTATTTTAATAATCTCTCCTATGGCTCCCAATTTATTTATAGCTGTTTCAGACATAAATATTTTATAACCTATTCCATTAACATCTATTACTATATATCCATTTGTTTTTACTTCTAAACTTCCCTTTATATATGCAAACATCTTATTTCTCCTTCATCATCTCCAAAATTGCTTCTTTTTCTAAATTTGATATATAATTATATTCCTTTTTACATATTCCATTTTCAAACTGACATATTGATTTATATGTACAATATTCACATGGTGTTTTCTTATTTTTAGTGTTGTAATATGGTTTTACATTTATATTTCCACTTAATATCTCTTCTGAAATTTGTTTTATTATCTTATTTGTGTATTTTTGCAAATATTCAAATTGTTGTTTACTAATATTACTTGCTTTTTTACTTAATGTCTCATCTTTATTTATCGTTGCTGGAATTATGTTAGAAGAACCAGTATCCAAGTTTTTATCCATTTTTCTTATAATGTCTACATCTGCTAAAATAAGTCCTCTCATCTTAAATTGTTTTCTTAGTTCTTCTTCTATTTGTTCATCTGACATATTTTGACTTGCTTTTACCATTGGCTCTATCAAATTGTAATAAAAAGCCCCTGCTGGCTCTGCACTCTCTTGTTTACACATTTCATTCATATATGTTAATAATTGCAACTTAATTCCTGCTTTTACTTCATTTAAATCTATATCTTTTATAGAAGATTTATAATCTATAATTCTTATATATTGTTCCTTCTCGTTGTTCATTATATCTACTCTGTCAATTTTCCCAACTATTTCTATTAACTTGCCATTATCTAATTTTACTTGTATTGGTTCATACTCTTTTCCCATGCCAAACTCTACTTCATGACCTAATACATTAAAATCACTATACCTAATACTATCTACAATATATTTCATTGATTTTGCAATTACTCTTCTTAATCTATTTACTAAAACTTTATTTTTTGGAACATTTGTAAATATATAATTTTTTTTCAATTCCAATTTCTGATCAATTATTCTATTTACTATTTTTTCAATTTGCTCATCTGTAATATTCTTTATGTCTTTTGCTTCTTCCATTCCAAAAAAATCATCTATTACATCATGCATAAAATTGCCTGTATCTATTGTTTGAATTTTAAAAATATCTCTTTCTGATAATTTTAATCCATATTTTATATAATAAGAAAATGGACATGCACTATATTGTTCCAATCTTGACACACTGGTTTTTATTGTATTTCCATATAATTTATCTATATTCTCTTTTTTAATTTTTTCTGGTGCACCGCTATATTCCAGTAAATTAACAGCTTCTAACAACTTGTCTTTCCATTCTTTTTTATTATTATAGTAATTGTATACGTCAAACCATATATCAGAAACTTTTTCTTCATCTTTTAGTTTTCTTAAATTTACTAATAACTCATCAAATGTAATGTTTTCCAACAGTATATCTTCTTCATTTGTAATTATATCACTGTGTTCTTTCACATTTGTGAATATTTTTTTAACTTTGTTTATAAGAACAGAAGGTCTTACAGCCTTTCCCTCTGCATCTGATGAGGGATAAGACAAATACAATTTTTCTTCTGCGGTTGTAAGTGCTTTATATATATTAAAATTATCATCATACAATTTTTCTGTTGTGCCTTTTGCTAATTCAATTCCATCTTTTTTTAACTTTTCTCTATCTGAATCATCAAAAAAACCTTCATTTTTGTTTATAGTTGGAAATACTCCATCATTTACACCTATTATAAATACTGCTTTTACCTTATGGCTTCTACTTCTATCTATATCGCCTATTATTACCTCATCTTGAGAAGTAGGTATTTTTCCCAAATCACTATTTCTTAAACCTATTTTTAAAATTTCCGCATATTTTTCAAAAGTAACTTTACTTTCTCCCAATACAAGTACAATTTCATCAAATACTTGTGTTAATATTTTAAAACTACTTTCATATTCTTTTGCAATCTCCAATTCCTCTATTTCTAACAGTTTTTCTATTTTCTCCTCTAATTTTTTAGGTATATTATTTTGTATTAAATACTCATACAATTTTTTTGTAATAGATTTTACATCCTTAATACCTAATAAATCGTTTTTGAACCTCATAAGTGGTTCTACAATTATGCTTCTTGCATATTTAATTTTTTGTATTTCTTCTTCTGATTCATCATAAAAGTTCCATTCTCCTTTATACCACTTGCTGCCCTTAATTCCCCATTTCAAGCAATAGTTTTCTAAATAATAAGCTGTATCCATATCTATGTCAACTAAGCCTGTTTTTATATAGCTAAATACAGATTCATAAGACCAATTTTGTATAAATATATCAATTACTGATAAAACAAATTTTACTAAAACATTTTGAGTAAGGTCTTTTTTTTCATCTATAAAGACAGGAATATCATATTTCTTAAATATCGCTTTGCATAAATTTGAATATGTATCTATATTTTTTGTAATAACAGCTATCTCTTTATACCTGTAGTCCTCATTTTTTACTAATTTTACAATTTGTTTAGCTAAATGTTCTACTTCCGAATATGGATTATTTGCTAAAAACAAACTTATATTTCCCACTTTTGGTTCATATTTGTGATATGGTATTGAATAAACATTTTTCTCTAAATGCCTTAATTCTGCATTTTTAAATCGCTTAGTCTCTCCCATATTTATTTGTTTTCCTATTTTTATGCCATTCTCCTGACAAACATCTAATAATTTAAACCATGTTTGCTTATTTGCATAAAATATGTCTGTTTCTTTGTTTTCACTTTCATTTAGTGAATCTGTGCATATTGTTACTATTATATTTTTTGCCTTATTTAATAAAATTTTAATAATATTGTATTCCTGTTTTGTAAAACCTGCAAATTCATCTAAAATTATAGTTGTTCCATCAAACAAATTAGATTTTACTAATTTTTCAGCTAATATTGTTAATATATCGTTTTCATCTATATAGTTATTTTTTAAGCTTTGTTCATAAATATTATAAATCGCCTGCATATCTTGCATTTTAAGTTTTAAATACATGTCTTTCGTATTTTCTGTTATATTTTGTAGGTTTTCTACACTTATTCCATGTTTTTTAAATTCTGTTATTTGTGTTGAAATCAATTCAACATTTTCATTTGATTTGCCTATAAAATTGAATTTATTTTTTTGCTCTAATAAGATTTCATATATTAGCATTGCTTTTCCAGAGGCTAACAAATTTGTTTTTGTTATTCCTCCAACCTCGTTTAATACTCTGTAAGCCATTCTGTTAAATGTTAGTACTTCTGCATTAACCACTGCACCAGTTTTAACAACTTCTAGCAACTTTTTTTCTGCTGTAAAAGAAAACTGCTCTGGTGTAATTACATATATTTTTTCTTTATTTAAATTAGATTTAATGTAGTCAAATAAATATGTACTTTTCCCACTTCCTGCTTTTCCATACACCACATTTAATGCCATAGTTTGTCTCCTTTATGCTTCCCTTTTCCAATAGAACAAGTATTGTTGTGCTATTCCTGCTAAATTTCCATATTTTGCTTTTGCAATTTGTTCTATTTCCTTTTTATTTACTTTTTCTTCATTTCCATTTTTTATATATAATTCATTTATAACACGCCTTACCCACACATCTATTGGAAAAGCTTCTAATCTTTTTAATGTTGAAAATAATAAGATACAATCTGCAACTTTTGGTCCTACTCCTGGAAGAGTTAAAAGTACCTCTCTTACGCAATTAGTATCATTATTTTCATGTAGTTTTTGCAAATCTACATCTTTATTTACAATTTTTCTTGTTGTTTCATATACTCTTGTATCTCTAAATCCTAAACCAAGTTTTCTTAAATCAACCACTTCTGCCTTTGAAAGCTCATCTGGAGTAGGAAATGTATAATATTCCTTTCCTTCAAATATTATTTTTTCTCCATATGTTTTACAGATTTTTTCTATTATTCCTTTTATTCTAGGTATATTATTGTTTGCTGATATAATAAAAGAAATAATTGTTTCCCATAAGTCTTGGTTTAGCAGTCTTATTCCTTGTCCATACTGAATGCTTGTTTTCATATTATCATCTATTGCAGACAATTTTAGTTTTATTTGTTTATAATCTCTATCCAAATCAAAATATTGGTTACATACCTCTTCTATATTGCCATCTGTAATTCCTTTAAATATTATTTTACTGCCTTCTTTTTTTACATTTATTACATTTTTTCCAAATACACCTGTATAACTCTCATCCTGTTGCTTATTCCATCTAAAACATTGTCCACAATCAAATATATGTTTTGGTTCAAATGATTCCACATCACTTATTATATATGTCTGTTTCTGCACTTTTGGCACTCCTCTATTTCTTAATAATTTAATTATATCTGTCCCAGAACACAATGTCAATGGAAAAAAGATTAATGTTTAGACTTTCATTTTGACCATTAAGTATTTTAAATAGTTTTTTTATTCTTGCTTTATTAGATAGTTTGGCAATTGTCCTTTTAATCACTTTTTTCCACATCTCCATTTATATTTTAACTTTTGTTTTATATTGTGCTTTTAATATGTTTTTTTAACTATATAATACCATAAAAAATACATAATATTAATATCGTAATTTATTTGTCATAAAAACTTAATATTTTTGTAATGCTTTTTATTAATTTTTACGCTAATATATTTATGTCAGAGTTTTTTTTCATTCAAATTGCGGGCGATTCAAATTGCCCCTACAGGAACTCTACAATTTATAATTAAATCTAAAGATTAACTAGAATTGTTGGGAGAAAAAAGTAGAAATTTTCATGGGGCAACGCAAAGTTTTACATAAATTTGACTTTTGTGTAAAAATTTAATATAACAGTGTTTATCTGAATAGCATTACGTAGCAATGCCTCAGAAATTATTTTTTTGATAATTTCTGGAGGGGCTACGAAGACCTCCAGAATATATGGAGGATTATGAAAGCAAGAGAGTTTATGGATGTTTACAATAGCATTCTTAGAGTAGCTCCTAGGGAGCTAGCTAACGAATTGAAACACGCTATGCCCTTCTGGGCACCAGAAGTAGTCTGGTATCAACTGTCGCTTTACGTAAACAAATACGTGAGGCCCAGTAGCAGAGATCGCACTGCAATCGCAGTATATGCGATTCTGCTTGACAAAACCCCCGCCGAGACGAAAGAGCTCTTCGAGCGGGACGGTCTCTAAAATTATATACGTAAAAATTTTCGATTTTTACGTATATAATAAAAAAGTATCATTTTATATGGTCTTTCTCACTCGTAAGAGTGAGTTTTCTTTTTAAAAACATTATTCTGCCTTGCTTGGTTCCACACACCTAAACAAGTCTAGAATCTTTTATTCTAACATCATAATATTTTTTATTAATTTTTACACTGATATATGTATGTCAGAATTTTTTTTGCATCCGAATTGTGGGCGATTAAAATCGCCCCTACAGGAACTCTACAATTTATAATTTAATCTAAAAATTAACTAGAATTGTTTGGAGAAAAAAGTAGAAATTTTCAGATGAAAGAGTCACATGCGAAATAAAATTTACTCTTTTTTACTGAAATGCTTACACTAATGTTGACGAAGAGTAACATAATATGGTGTAATGGAAATACATGGGGCAAGTCCCTTTGTAATAAATTTTAGGAGGAACATAATAATGAAAAAAAATTATGTTCGTTACATTCTGCGGTATGACTATGCGCCGGCAACGGCGGAATATATATTCCGCAAATGCGGCGGGAGCGGACTCCTGCAGCATTATATTTACAACCACGCAGGTAAAATCATTGACGTCAATGATCTTTATACCTGTGTGTATGAAGGAAATAATCAGGAGGAATTTCGGGCTATGCTTGCGGAGGCAAGAAAGCATATGCCTGAAAGAAAAATGATGTACGTGGAGAAACCCGGCTTCATGTACACAGATGAAGAACTCTCTGCCATGAACGAAGAGATATACTTGTCCATGGTAGAGTATAATCTCCAGTATAATGACTGACGTCTACGCTGTAGGCGACATATTATACTGGGAACGGATGGGGTAGAAAAATCTTTTCTTAATAAAGTTTTTCTGCCTCATCTTTTTTAACATTTATATATTATTTCCGTAGTAACTATCTAATAATATTTGTTTTAATTCGCTTACTAATGGTAGTCTTGGATTTGCTGTTGTGCATTGGTCCTCAAATGCTCTATCTGCTAGCATATCAACTTTATCTAGAAATTCTTTTTCGTCTATTCCCGCTTCTCTAAATGTTGCTGGTATTCCTAGGTCTATATTTAATTTTTTTATTTCATTTATTAGTGACCACACACCTTCTTCGTTTGTATATGCTGGAAAGTTCATTCTTCTTGATATGTCTGCATATTTTTGATCTGCTATAAAATATTCGTACTTAGGGAATGATACAAATTTTGTTGGCTTTTGGCTGTTATATTTTATAACATATGGTAAAAGGATTGCATTAATTCTTCCATGTGGCAAATGAAACTCCCCACCTATTTTGTGTGCTAATGAATGATTTATTCCTAGAAAAGCATTTGTAAATGCCATTCCTGCTATTGTGCTTGCATTATGCATTTTTTCCCTTGCAACTCTATTACTTCCGTTGTTATATGCTTCTCTAATATTTTTAAACACTAGTTCCGCTGCTTTTTCTGCTAATCCATCTGTATAATCTGATGCCATGTTAGAAACATAGGCCTCTATTGCATGTGTTAATACATCCATGCCTGTATCTGCTGTTATTCCTTTTGGTAAGCTCATAACCAAATCTGGGTCTACTATTGCTACATCTGGAGTTAATTCATAATCTGCTAATGGATATTTTTTATTAAGTTTTTTATCTGTTATTACTGCAAAAGATGTTACTTCTGAGCCTGTTCCTGAAGTTGTAGGTATTGCTACCATTTTAGCTTTGTTTCCTAACTTTGGAAATTTATAAGTCCTTTTTCTAATATCCATAAATTTAAGTTTTAAACCTTCAACATCTGCTTCTGGATGTTCATAAAATAGCCACATTCCTTTTGCTGCATCTATTGGACTTCCACCACCTAATGCAATTATTACATCTGGTTTAAATTCCCTCATCATTTGCACTCCTTTATTAATTGTTTCAAATGATGGGTCTGACTCTACATCTGCAAAAATCTCCGAATGAACATATTCTTTTCTTTTTCTTAAATAATATAATATTTTATCTACATATCCAAATTTAACCATTGATTCGTCTGTTACTATAAATGCTCTTGATATATTTGGCATTTTTTCTAAATATCCTATTGAACCTGCCTCAAAGTATATTTTTTCTGGAACTTTAAACCATTGCATATTTACTCTTCTTTTTGCAACCCTTTTTATATTTATTAAATTAACTGATGATACATTTGCTGTTGTAGAGTTTCCTCCAAATGTGCCACATCCTAATGTTAATGATGGCATATTTGTATTGTATATGTCTCCTATTGCTCCATGTGTTGATGGTGAATTTACTATTATTCTTCCTACCTTAACCTTTTCTGAAAATTTTAATATTGTTTGTTCATCTTCTGAATGAATAACAGCTGAATGTCCTAATCCTCCAAATTCTATTAATCTTTCTGCTATATCTATTCCCTCATCTGCGTTTTCTACAATGTAGTATGCTAAAACAGGGCTTAACTTTTCTTTTGAAAATGGATATTCTATCCCTATTCCATTTTCTTTTAAAACTAATACCTTTGTGTCTTTTGGTACCTCTATTCCTGCACCTTTTGCTATTTGATATGGGCTTTTTCCAACAATATCTGCATTTAAGGCACATCCTTTTTCTTCTATAAACATGCTATTTCTTAATATATCTGTTTCCTCCTGTGACATAAAATAGCAACCTGCTTCTTTCATAAGTTTTTCAAATTCCTCATGTATTTCTCTGTCAACTATAACTGATTGCTCAGAGGCACAAATCATGCCATTATCAAATGATTTAGACATTACTAAGTCATTTACCGAAGTTTTTAAGTGCGCTGTTTTATCTATATAGCAAGGAACATTCCCTGGGCCAACTCCCAATGCTGGCTTACCACAAGAATATGCTGCTTTTACCATTCCTGTTCCACCAGTTGCTAATATTAAATTAACATCTGGGTGATTCATCAGCATTGACGTTGCAGTAATAGATGGCTCCTCTATCCATAATATACAATTTTCTGGTGCTCCTGCTTCTACTGCTGCATCTCTTAATATTTTTGCTGCTGCAGTACTACATTTTTGTGCTGAAGGGTGAAAACCAAATATTATTACATTTCTTGTTTTAGCAGCAATTATCGATTTAAACATTGTAGTTGAAGTTGGATTTGTAACTGGTGTTACACCTGCTATTATGCCAACTGGTTCTGCTATTTCCACATATCCTTCTTCATCGTTTTCATTAATTACTCCAACAGTCTTATCATATTTTATACTATGATATATATATTCTGTTGCAAACATATTCTTAGTTATTTTATCTTCATATATTCCTCTATTTGTTTCTTCAACTGCCATTTTAGCAAGTTCCATATGGTGCTCTAATCCTGCCATTGACATATGTTTTACTATATTGTCAACTTGTTCTTGAGTTAAGTCCATATACTCTTCTGAAGCTATTTTAGCCTTTTCCACAAGTTTATCTATCATTTCTTTTATTCTTTGTTTTTCTTCATCAGTAACTTCTACTGCCATATTTTCATCATCCTTTCTGGCAAAAATTCTTTTGTATAATTATTTGCACTTATTGATTATTATATACTAATAAATTTAGATAAGTCAATATTTATTAAGTTATAAATTTGCTTTAATTTATGGCTTTGTAAATGTGAAGTGAATCCAAATTATTAGACAAAAAAGTTTAATAATGAGGGTTCATTTTATGTCTAAATATTCAAATAATTTTAAATTAGAAGTAGTAAAATATTACAATGAACAACATTGCGGATATCAATGTACAGCAAATAAATTTAACATTCCATCTCTAACAACCGTAAAAAAATGGGTAAAAAAATATAATGAACATGGAGAAAAAGAATTATTAAAAAATTTAAAGTCATCTTATAGTGGTGAATTTAAGCAAAGTGTGATAGAATATATGCATAAAAACCATTTATCAGCTCAAGAAACAGCAATACACTTTAATTTAGGAAGTGTAGACCAAGCAACTAGATGGGAACGTATATATTATAAAGTGATTGTAATAGATGAATTAAGGCATGAGTTTAAATTAGAGGCTTTGTTAAAATATGCAGAAGTAACGAGGAGCACATTTTATTATCAATTAAACAGAATCAAAGAACCAGATAAATATAAAGAAATAAAAGAAGAAATTACAGCTATTTACCATGAAAATAAAGGAAGATATGGATATAGAAGAATTACACTAGAATTACATAACAGAGGATTTATTATCAACCATAAAACAGTCAGAAGACTTATGAAAGAATTAGAATTACAATGTTTCGTAAGAGCACAAAAGTATAAATCATATAAAGGTGAAGTAGGAAAAAATTTGTGATAATCTTTTAAATAGAGAATTTGAGACTAAAGAACCAAACCCCAAATGGGTTACAGATGTAACAGAATTTAAAGTTCATAATGAAAAACTTTATTTATCACCAATAGTAGATTTATTTAATGGTGAAGTAATTAGCTTTAATTTATCAAGACATCCAGTATTTGCACAAGTGATTGATATGTTAGAAAATGCATTTAATAAGATACCAGATAATACAAATTTAATATTACACTCAGATCAAGGTTGGCAATATCAAATGAAGCAGTATCAACACTTATTAAAAGAAAAAGGAATTAGACAAAGCATGTCTAGAAAAGGAAATTGTTTAGATTTAGCTGAAAATTTCTTTGGTTTATTGAAATCAGAATTATTTTATATGAAAGAATATAAAACAATTGAGGAACTAGAAAAAGATATAATAGAATATATAGATTATTATAATAACAAAAGGATAAAAAGCAAATTAAAAGGAATGAGTCCTGTACAATACAGAACTCACTCCCAAAGAGCTGCTTAGTACCTAATCAAAAAATGTCCAATTTTTTTGGTTCAGTACATTGCATAATGCAATTAACTTTTTAAAGTCCGAAATTGTTGGTTCATAATTTTCTGTTTTCTTCATAGTAGATTCTAATATTTTTGAAATTTTTTCTTCTGTAATATCTTCCTTTTTAGCAATTGGAATAAAATCATCATGGCTTTGAATTAAGAAACATAATTCTGCTATTTCTTGTTCACTATAACCTATATTACCAAGTATATCTTTTGCAATATCTGCAGATTGTTTTGCGTGACCTATAAATTGAGTTTGTCCTGTTTTTTCATTTAACTTCGCAACATTTGGCTTCCCTATATCGTGAAAAATGCTGCAATTTTAACTTTTAATGCATCTTTTTCAGAAAGTCCATCAGTATTTACACTATCAACTGTTCTTAATATATGTTCAAATAATTCATATTGATGACTATTATTATTTTGATTTCCAAACTTAACAGTCTTTAAAAATTCACTTCCAAATATTTTTTCTAATTCTTCTCTTGACATATTTAAATACTTTTCTGCAACATTACCACTTAATAAATCACTTTCAAATTCTTTCATACCATATTTAACATCTCCAATATCTATAAATTATATATTAAACAGTCTATATATTAAATTTTTTAGTCTTGAAAAGAAGCCTTCTTTATAGTTAACTAATGCAGTTTCCTTCGTTGCTATTTCTTCGTCTACCTCTTTCGTTTGATTTTTAAATAGGTTATCTGGATTATATTTTTCTCTTAATTCCCTTTCGTATTCTTCTATTTCTATTTTCTCATTTTCGATTAGTTTTCTTCTTTGTTCCTCACTGCACAAATAATCTCTATAAATTATTCCCAGCATTGCTTTTGTTTCTTTTTCTAATGATTGGTCTTTTAATGGAACTGTTGGATTAATATTTGAACTATAATTCTCTGCCTTATTATTCTCTATAAAGTCTTTTAGCTTTTGGCTAATTTTATACTGCATTTGGCTTGGCATCATACTAATTATAATACTAATATCTGTACACATTCTTGAATCCACATCATTCATTTGTTTTCTCACTTTCCTTATCCATTTGATTTTTTCTATTTCTTTCAGCTCTAATTCTGCCGAATAAACCTTTTTTTTCAACAGCAGAAGTTTCTTTATAAGAATTTTTCATATCTTCCATTGTTACTAATTCAGAATCTGTAGATTTTTTTGCCTTGTTTTGTTCTATTCTGCTTTGGCTTTTCTTAATTTGGCTTTTCTTAAATTGTTCAGTTTGACGCTTTTTAGCTTCTTGAGCTGGTTTTTTCTCTGTTTGCTCATTTTGTCTTATATAATTAGATTCAAGAGTTCTTAAATATTCTTGTGCTTCTCTAACATCTATCCCATTTATTCTGTCTAAACTAGCTCTTGTAATAGATAAAATTTCAATTATTTTACCTGTTTCATCTATATTAAGTGTATTATGATCATTTGTTCTTCCTTCACCTATATAAAGAAGCTCTCCCCTTATTTTTGAGTTCATTAGATCAGTTATCATCTCTAATATTTCTTTAAATGAGCGAGATAAACCTATAGGTTGTCCCAATCTATCCTTAATTGTAATTATTCTGTCTCCCATATCTAGTTTATTAGCCAGTCTTTCAATTGCCTTTATTTGTTTCCCAATTTCTAGCTTACTTTTATTGTTTTCGGTTTTTATTTTACTATTAAGCAATTTCTCTAGTTTTCGTGCTTCTTCTGGCTTTAATCTATCACCTAATTCACTTAATCTTTCTCTAACACTTTCTGGTGTTCTTTTTATTAATGCTTCTGATTGCAATGAAGAAATATTTTGCTCTATTTCAGTTAGTCTGCTTATATTTTTTTCGTTAAGCTTTATAGCCGCTTTTAATCGTTGTTTGCCCTCTTGTGCCTCTTCTAGCTCTTTTTCATTTTCTCTCAAATATTTCTGTTCCTCTTTTATATCTGAAGCAATTGTTGTTTTTAGCGAACGAAATAAATCACTTAAATTTATAGTTTTTTCTGTTTTTGTTTGCATTTTTGTTCCCTCCTCATCTATTACGATAATATAATTTTATCATATGTGTATTTTTTTGTCTACAAATATTCTCTAGTTTGACACTTAATTAAATATTTTTTAACTATCAAAGCTTAGAACCATAAGCTTTTAATTTTGTCAACTTTTTCCTGTTTTTCTGTTGTCTTTGTTTTCTTTTGCGATATAATTCATTCAATACAAAGGATGTGATTTTATGTATTTAAATATAATGAATAATAAGAAAACTGGAAAAACCAAACTTTCAATTCGTAGAGGATATCGCGATGAAAACGTCAAAGTTAAAAATACAACCATTAAAAATTTAGGTGATTTGGAAGACCTAAAAAACAATTTGATGACCCTATCTCTCATTTCAAATCTGTTGTTAAGAAAATGAATGAAGATGAAAAATTAAATAATTTACAAATAACTGTAAGTATTGATAAGAATGAAAAATTAAGTATTGGTACTGAAAATATTAAAAACTTCGGTTATTCTGCTTTTTCTAAAATTTATCATGAGCTAGAACTTGATAAATTTTGATTGTAACAAGTGAACTAGATAAAACCGATGAAGAAATTATTGATATTTACAGACAATTATGGAGAATTGAAGAAACTTTTAAAATTACAAAAAGTGAATTAGAAGCTAGACCTGTATATGTTTCAAGAAAAGAACATATCGAAGCACATTTCTTAATTTGTTTCATTGCATTGGTTTTAGTTAGATTGCTCCAAGAAAGATTAGGTAAAAAATATTCTGTTGGAAAAATTATCGAAATCCTTCAAAAATGTAATTGTAGCCATATTCAAGAAAATTACTGGTTATTTAATTATACTGATGATCTATTGGCAAATATTGGTAAAACTCTAAATATTAATTTTGAACAAAAATTTATGAGATTACAAGATATCAAAAATATTTTATCTAATACTAAAAAACAATTTGTAAGACAACAATAAAATATTAAATTCTAAAACCTTGTACATCACTTATATCAGTGTGTACAATGTCGTTTTATTCTCTTTCAAGTGTCAAAGTCAGGTTATATACTAATAAATTTAGATAAGTCAATATTTATTAAGTTATAAATTTGCTTTAATTTATGGCTTTGTAAATGGTATTTTACTTTATTTTTTATTTACTTTTATTCTTAAATATTATATAATGTTTTATATTATTTTTAAGGGGAGAGTTTTATGATATATGACTTTATAAAAATAGATAAAAAATGGCAGAAAAAATGGGAAACCGAAGGTACATTTTTTGCTAAGGAAGATCCTTCTTTAAAAAAGTGGTATGGTTTAGTTGAATTTCCTTATCCATCTGGTCAAGGACTTCATGTAGGTCATCCTAGAAGTTATACTGCTTTAGATATTATTGCAAGGAAAAAAAGATTAGAGGGTTATAATGTTCTTTACCCTATTGGCTTTGATGCATTTGGATTACCTGCTGAAAATTATGCCATAAAAAACCATATTCATCCTAAAATTACTACTGAAAAAAACGTAAATCATTTTAGAGAACAATTAAAGGCTCTTGGTTTCTCTTTTGATTGGTCTAGAGAAATTAATACCACTGACCCTAATTATTATAAATGGACTCAATGGATTTTCATTCAACTATATAAACATGGATTAGCTTATAAAATAACTATGCCAATTAACTATTGTACTGGATGTAAAGTAGGATTGGCAAATGAAGAAGTTGTAAATGGTGTTTGTGAAAGATGTGGTAGTGAAGTTGTTCAAAAGGAAAAAAGCCAATGGATGCTTAAAATAACAGAATATGCCCAAAGATTAATAGATGATTTAGAGGAAGTTGATTTTTTAGATAAAATTAAAACTCAACAAATTAATTGGATTGGTAGAAGTGAAGGTGCTGAGGTCAAATTTAAAATTGCTAATTCAAATGAAGAATTAATTGTTTATACTACAAGACCTGACACTTTGTTTGGCGCAACATATATGGTAGTTGCACCAGAGCACGAATTTATTAATAAATTTAAAGATAAAATAACAAATTTAGAAGAAATTGAAGAATATAAAAGACTTGCTGCCTTAAAATCTGATTTTGAACGTTCAGAATTAAACAAAGAAAAAACTGGTGTAGAAATAAAGGGAATTAAAGCTATTAATCCATTAACAGGAAAAGAAATTCCTATATGGGCTTCTGATTATGTTTTAATTACTTATGGCACAGGTGCAATTATGGCTGTTCCTGCCCATGATAGTAGAGACTGGGAATTTGCTAAAAAGTTTAATTTGCCTATTATTCCAGTTATAAAACCTGCAAATTCTAATTCTGTTTCAGTTGATAAGGAGCCTTTTACAGATGTAAACTCTGGAGTTATTATTAATTCTGACTTTTTAAATAATTTATCTTGCAAACAGGCAATAAACACTGTTATAAATTATTTAGAGGAAAACAATATCGGTAAAAGAAAAGTAAATTATAAATTACGTGACTGGGTATTTTCTAGGCAACGTTATTGGGGTGAGCCTATTCCTATGGTATATTGTGAGAAATGTGGCTGGAGTCCTCTTCCTGAAAACGAATTACCTTTGGTACTTCCAGAAATACAGGATTACGAACCTAGTGAAAATGGTGAATCTCCACTTGCAAAGCAAACAGATTGGATTAATACAACTTGTCCACATTGTCATGGTCCTGCCAAAAGAGAAACTGACACTATGCCACAATGGGCTGGGTCATCTTGGTATTATTTAAGATATATGGATCCACATAATGACAAGGAACTAGCTTCTAAGCAAGCTATAGAATACTGGGCTCCTGTTGACTGGTATAATGGTGGAATGGAACATACTACTTTGCATTTGCTATATTCAAGATTCTGGCATAAATTCTTATATGATATTGGTGTTGTTTCAACAAAGGAACCTTACCAAAAACGTACTGCACATGGCATGATTTTAGGATCAAATGGTGAAAAAATGTCAAAGTCTAAAGGGAATGTTGTTAATCCTGACGATATTATAGGAGAATTTGGTGCTGATACTTTTAGAGTTTATGAAATGTTTATGGGACCATTTGACCAAACAACTCCTTGGTCTATGGAAAGTATCCGTGGTTGTGGTAAATTCTTAGACAGAGTATGGAATTTGCAAGATATGTTAGTAGAAGGTTCTACATATTCGCCAGAATTTGAAAAAATGATGCACAAAGCAATAAAAAAAGTAAGTGCAGACATTGAGGAAATGAAGTTTAATACTTGTATTTCTACTTTTATGACAATGGTTAATGAGTTTTATAAACTAAAAAAAATAAATAAAGCAGAATTTAAAACATTTTTACAATTGCTAAATCCATTTGCCCCTCACGTTTCCGAAGAATTATTTGAAAAAATTGGCGAGAGCAAAACCATTGCAGAAACAACATGGCCTAAGTACGAGGAAAGTAAAACTATAGATAATGAAATAGAATTACCTATTCAGTTTAATGGTAAATTAAGAGCAACTGTCAAAATAGTAAGAGATTCGAATGAAAGTGTTGTTAAAGAAATTGTTCATAATAACCAAACAGTTATAAACAATTTAAAAGACAAAACTATTGTTAAAGAAATTTATGTAAAAAATAAAATTTATAATATTGTTGTAAAATAGTTTGTAATATTTTTGTAATATAAACGTATTTATTTTGTAATGTTTTTATTTGTATTTTGTTGTATAATAATGTTGTAATATGTACTAAGGAGAAATAATAAATGAATATAGAAAAAGAATTAAAGAAAAATGGAATTACAGTTATAGATAAATTAGATACTTTAAGTATCAATACTTTGGCAAAAAACATTGCTCAAAAATTGTGTAGGGCATTCCCTAACCAACGTTTTATAGCACCAAAACTATTTATTGCAATATCAAGAATTCCTATGTATTATGCGGAAATGCCAGAAGGATTATCTGAAGCAAATTATTTTTACAAAAATTCTTCTATATATTTTAGGGCAGGATTATCTCTTGATGAAATAGAAAAATTTGCTATTCATGAGGTTATACATTATTTGCAAGAGGTTAAAGATAAAAGAGGAAATTTAAAGAAATTGGGATTATGTGTATTTACTAGTTCTAAAGAATATGGTATGGCTTTAAACGAAGCTGCTGTTCAATTGGCTACTTCTAAAGCATTAAGACATAATTATGAGATGGTTAAGTATTACGATATTGCTTTTTCTACTACTTCTCCAACTTATTATCCTATACTTTGCAATTTAGTTGCTCAACTTGTTTATATAACCAATGAAAACGACTTTTATGATAGTATGTTTTCTGCAACAACACAGTTTCAACAAAATATAATACAAGCATGTGGTGAAAAAGTCTTCTTTTATGTACAAGATATGTTAGATAGAATTTTGTATGCAGAGGAAAAAATAATTAACTTAAATAATAAATTGCTTAATATTTCTTGTACAGATAGTCAAGCTGCAAAATACGGAAAAAAGATTTCAACATATAAAAATACATTAAAAAAATTGTATTTTGAAACACAAAATATTATTTTTACATCATATTTTGACAATGAAATAAAAAAACTAGTAACTACAGCAGATATGGATGAATATAGATATAAATTATATAATTTTAAAAATTATTTAGGTTCAACTGATGGTTATACATTTTTTAATGATTATTATGTTCAACAAATGGAAGCCTTAGATATCAAGTATGATTCTATTATAAACAATGTTTCTTTGGTTCCTGTAAATACATCAAAATGGCAAAATATATTACATAGCCTGAAAAATGTATTTTCTTTAAAAGGCGAAAAAAGATACAATGAAAATTAGCACTTTAATGGCATACGCTAAAGTACCAACATTTTTTAATTTTAGATTTACTAGTAATATTGTTATTTGTAAGTAATCTTATCATATCCAACTTTTTCAATGAGGTTCCCCCTAGCTTTAGTATAGCTAGGGGGTTTGTTTAGTTAATAATATGGCATTTACCATTTGCAAACTTTATTTCTATGTCTGCAAATTTTTTCATTATATCTACCTGGTGAGTAGATATAATAACTGTTCTTCCTTCGCAATACTGCAATATATATTGCATTGTCTGTACTGCAATTTCATCGTTCAGGTTGTTTGTCATTTCATCAATTCCAACAACCCCTATATTTTCTTCGAGATTATACAACAATCTCGTAATTAGGAGTCTTTGCTGTTGTCCCGAAGAATAGTTATCATATGTGGTTTCCCCCAGATATGATATTACATCTTCTGCATTCTCTTGAATTTCTTCGTAGAGATGCAACCCTTTCAGTATTTGAATAAGCTTCCCCTCGTCAACTTTATCCCATGTAACCTCAGACAGGATATTGCCACTTCCAAGTTTTGAGCCTTGTCCAAGCTCAACAGCCTTAGGTATTACAGGATTTTCGCATCCATCAATCCGTAACATTCCTGTAACAAATTTCATGAAAGTTGTTTTTCCAGAGCCAGTTGCTCCCTCAAGCATTACCACTGAGGAATTCGGAATATCTAGGCATGTATCCAAGGAAAGAGTAAATGGTCTAGTTTCATCTTTTCTGGGATATTCAACCTTAAATGGCCTTATAACTATGTCTCTTTTGGGTTTTGCCTGCTCGTTTTCTAATGATGATGCCACTTCCATTATTTTCGTAACTTCATCATTATACTTTCTTTGTTCCTCGAGCTGGTTTTTCCAATCCTCAACTCCACGCAATATCCTATTGAATTTGGATATGACTTTATTATAAATTGTAACCATTGACATTATTGACAATATCAATGTAGCATCAATATTACTTTTTTCCACATCTTTAATGGAAAAAAATAGTATAAACACTATTATCATCACACCCAATAGACTGTTTAACAGTTCCATGCTGTTAATCTTCCGCTTAAGTTGTTTCTTTATCAAAAAGGATTTGCTTAAAAAATCAACATATCTTGCTACCATCCAGTTAATATGTATATCATTAACTGGCTGTATATTATTAATGTCGTTAGCAATCTCCCTTTCTTCAAAAGAAATATCTTTTAGTTTCTTTCGAACTTCTTTCCGCTTTTTTAATCGATATGCGGAAAAAAGGCACTTGCAGATTAATGCAATTAGCACCACTGCTGGGAAAAGCTTAAAGCCTTGGATTTCCTCTCGACTAGCAATCCAAAATCCGATGCAGATGTAGATTGCTGATACAATGTCAAAAATCTTCTTTGGAGCATCAATTCTCATTCTCCATTCTCCAAATACATATTCTTTTAGACTTTGTATCACTACCCTGTGAGACATTCTTTCGTTGCCATCCCAAACTTTGCCTTGCACCTTCATTGCAAGCTTAGTTACAATTTCGGCGGCTTCTATCTTTCCTCTCTCTTCAATGATAAGATCTTTTTCGTTCTGCACATTTGACAATGCAGTAAAGAAAACATCACTTACATAGTACAGTAGCAAAATTGTCAATGCAACTGTTACTCTTCCCAACTGCATCTGGGATTTTGACAGTTGTATTGTAAATGTTGCTACATCTGAAAGGATAGTTACCACTATCTCAATCAGCAGTTGCCACTGAGCTTCCCGCCATAGGTCCTTTGGCATTGGAAAGTGTTTGTTTTTTTTGCTTATTTTCATGTTTTTCCTTTCTATGCACATATTATATAACAACTCCTCTTTTGCCTGTTGACACTTATATTATATCTCATATTTACATAATTTTCAAGTATTTTTCACTTTTCTCTATTGTAATTGTTATCAGTTAATATTTTAGCCCTTTAAAAATTGACCCATACTTTCTGCCGCTTCTCTTCCACTTCTTGCTGCCCATGCTACAGTTGATTTTTCTCCTACTAAATCTCCACCTGCAAATACTTTCTCGTTAGATGTTTGTTTCTTATCATTTATTTTAACATATTTTTCTTGTGTCAGCTCTAGTCCTAGGTTTTTTACAACATTTATTTCTGTTTTTGACCCCAATGCCATTACAACATAGTCCATATCAATTGTGTAATTACTGCCTTCAATTTCTACTGGTGATTTTCTTGTTTCTCCTTCTTTTTGCACAAGTTCTGTTTTTATGCACTCTATTTTTTCTACTTTTTCATTACCTATTATTTGAGTAATATTGTGTTTAAATAAGAAACTAACTCCTTCTTTTTTTGCATCTTCTATCTCTTTTTTTTCTGCCGGCATTTGCTCTTCTTCTCTTCTATATATTATAGTTACACTTTTTGCTCCCAATTTATTAATTGTTCTTGCACAGTCTATGGCAACATTGCCACCCCCAACTACAGCAATTTTTTTTCCAACATATGTAGGGTGGTTATTTAATTCTAATAATTCATTTCCTCCATATACTCCTGTTAATTCTTCCCCTTTTATTTCCATATTTTTAGTGATGTTTGCGCCTATTGCTAAAAATATTGCATTATACTCTTTTTGCAATTCATTCAAGTCAAGATTTTTTCCAAGTTCCATTCCACATTTTGTTTCTATACCTAGATCTAATATTTTTTGAATTGTATTGTCTAATATACTTTTGTCAAGTCTAAAATTGGGAATACCATTTCTTAAAATTCCACCTAATTGACTATATTTTTCATATATTGTAACTTTAAATCCGTTTCTTCTTAAAAACGCTGCACATGTAAGCCCTGCAGGTCCGCTTCCAATTATTGCGATTTTTTCATTTCTTTCTTGTTCACAGTTAGGAAGTTTGTAATTATTTTTAATTGACATATCTCCTATGTATTTTTCTATATCGCCTATATTTACAGGTTGTCCCTTTATTCCGCGAACACATTTCCCCATACATTGCTTATAATGTGGACAAATTCTTCCACATATTGCAGGCAATACAGTTGTTTCTGAAAGTATTTCATATGCTTCTTCAAGCTTGTCTTGTTTTACTTTTTCTATAAAGGCTGGTATATTATTTTCTAATGGACAACCTTTAGTACATGGTTTTACTTTACAGTTCAAACATTGTTCTACCTTTTCTTTTAATTCAGCTTCCATTTTTTAATTCTTCCCTTCCCAGTCTATATTATTGTCTATATATTTTTTAGCTTCTTTTAAATCTTGCCAAAATTCTATTTTTTTGTTTTCATCTCTTAATAGAGCTGCCGGATGCCATGTTGGCATATATTTAATGCCGTTTTTCTCCATCCAATTTCCACGTACCGCAGTTATTCCATACTCTTTTCCTAATATATTCTTTAATGCTGTACTTCCTAATAACACTATAATTTTTGGTTTTATTAGTATTACTTGATTTCTTAAATAATTTAAACACGTTTGTGCTTCATCATCTTCTGGTACTCTATTTGATGGTGGTCTACACTTTACTATATTAGCTATATATACATCTTCTCTATTAATCTCTAATGCTTGAAACGCATTATTCATAAGTTGCCCCGCTTTTCCAACAAATGGAATTCCTTGCTTATCTTCATCTGCCCCTGGTCCTTCTCCAATAAACATTAACCTAGCCTTTTTATTTCCTTGTCCAAATACAATATTGGTTCTATTTGTGCATAATCTGCATTTTTTACATTCTAAAATACTTTTTTCTAAGTCTTCCCAATTATCATACATTTTCTTCGTCTCTTTCTATTTTTTTATTTCGATTATTGCCATATTCCTTCCAGAATTTTCTCCAGCTTTTCTATATGAGTGTAGCAAATTGCTATTACATACTGTGCATATATTGCTGTCTATTATATTTTCTTCTATTAATCCCAACTTTTTCAATATACATTTATTTATTAATACAGTATCTATATAATACTTATTACGTTCATGGTCTTTTTTTATTATATCATTAATTTCTGGCAAATTACTATATTTATTATAAAATATATCTTTTACATCTGTATCAACCTCAAAATGACACCTTCTTATGCTTGGACAAATACAGCAAATGATATCTTCTGGATTGCATTTAAATTCATTCATCATTTTTTCTACTGTTATTTTAGATATTCCCTTTTCTGTTCCCCTCCATCCTGAGTGAACATTTGCTATTACATTTTTATTTGGATCATAGAAAAGCAAAGATATACAATCAGCTGAAGTAGTAGCCAACGTTACATTTTTGATATTAGTTATTAATCCATCAACTCCGTCTAATTCTTGCTTACCTTGTATTGTCAAAACATTATCTGTATGTTTTTGCATAGGTTTTATAATATCTGTAAATTCTAATTCCTTAGAAATATTCTCGTAGCTTTTCAACATTATTGGATTATTTTCTGTTTTAAAGTTCAATTGCCCATCACTTTTCAATGTGTAGCAATGGGCAATGTTTTTATATTCTAGCAATCTTTTAAATTGTATATATTCCACATTATCCGTTTTTACATGAACAATGTTTTTATTTGATAAATTCATTTTTATTATGTTCCTTTCAAAATGTTATTTTAAATCTATAACAGAGCCTATAATTCCTGCATCATTTCCTAAGCTGGCTAATTTTATTTCTGGCATAAATTCTTTATTAAATACATATTTTTTATTGTAATACTCCTCTAAAAGTTTATTATATAATATGTTTTTGTAATATACAAATCCACCTCCTATAGCTATGGCTTGTGGCTCAAATAAGTCTATTATGTTTGATAAACCAATTATTAGGTTTTGTATATATTCATTTATCTCTTTTTTTACTTTCGTATTTTCTTCGTTTTCTTCTATGATTGTCAATAGTTCTTTTCCTTCAATTTCCTCTTCCAGTTTTAATATTTCTCTTATATTTTGTTTAAATCTTTTCATAGAACAATATGTCTCAAAACATCCATATTTACCGCAATTGCACTGTTTTCCATGTTTTTCTATTATCATATGTCCTATTTCAAATCCCGTATTTTTTTTAGGTACTAATAATTTATTATCTAGAAAAACTCCTGCTCCTATTCCTGTACCCAAACACAAAAATACGGCATCTTCATATGTTTTTAGACTTCCATATATTTTTTCCGCCATTGCTGCGCATTTTGCATCATTCCTAACAAGTATTGGTACATTATAATATTGTTGCAATTCTTTAGTTATATTAAATTCTTTTATTCCCAAATTTACAATCTCATATATAATACCATTTTTAGCATTGCCAGGGGTTGCTATTCCTATTAATTCTACGCTTTCCTTTTTCTTTACTTCTTCTATATAGTTTACAATATATTTGGTTATAAATTCCTCTATTTCAATAATATTACTACTTATTTCTACTTCTGTTTTATTTATTATTTTGTCTTTATTTACTATTCCGATTGCAACATGACTTCCACCTATATCTACACCAATTTTCATCTTTTTCATTCCTTTTTTACATATAATAAAATATATAATAATTTGTTATTAAAAGCATTATTATATTTGCAATACACATATAATAAGCTATAGGAATCTGTAATTGTGTTTTTTTATCTGTTTTTACATACCTTGTTTTTTTATTTGCTATTTTGCTTATTAGCAATTTAAACCCTATAATTAGCAAAGTATAATTTACTGTAAAGAAAAATACACCTTCATATGTAAATAATATCATTATCATAGATAACATTAATATGTTTAATGTATAGCTTTGTTTTGCTTTTCTCTTCATATATATGGTATCTGCTATTATTAATATGCAGATTATAAATAAATATATAATGTATCCATATACTGTTTTATTCTTGTCGGCAATATATGTATATATCATGTATATTGCCATTAATAAAAATCCTAATAATATCATTTTTTTATCTATTCTATGCTCTTTTTTATCTACTTTTGCAATTACAAATAGTGTAGCAATGTAAAATGTGGCAAACATAAAATTTATTAACATATCAGTATTTATTGTTTTTATATTTAATTTAATAGATATAGAAAATAAAATAAATATTATTCCACTTAATATTGAATTAACTATATATGGCCTTTTTCTTGTTACCTTTTCCTTTAGTGTTGTTTTAACTATTAATGTTGTAAGAGTTCCTAAAATTGCGCCTATTATAAATATTGTTAAATATAATATTACATTCATCTTTTGCTCCTTTTTAGGGTTATTTAAATAATAGTCTTATTTAAATAACCCCTCCTTTATCTTATAAATACTATTCCTATTATTATTAAACCTATTATTATTCTATAAATTGCAAAAACTTTAAAGCTTCCCTTCCTTAAATAATTTAATAAAAATTTAATTACTAAAATTCCAACAATAAAACTTGTTACTACTCCTATCCAAAATGACAAACTTGTTAATGCCAAGTCTCCTAAGCTGAAAATTACTGCTGCTGCTGTTATTGGTGTTGCTAATAGAAAAGAATATTTTGCAGCACTTTCTCTATCTATTTTTAGCCATCTTGCTACTGTCATAGTAATTCCAGAACGTGATACTCCCGGAAATGCAGCAGCTAATGCTTGTGATATGCCTATTAATATAGACTGTTTTAATGTTATTTTTTCATATTTTACTATTGATTTAGAATTTTTGTCTACCCAGTATAATAAAATGCCCATAACAATTAAAGCAATAGCTATTAATATCATTTTTAGGTTTAAATTGTCTCCTATTATTTTGCTTGAGATTTTATCTAATATTAAGCTTAATATTCCCGCTGGTATTGTTGCTATTACTAATTGCCAAAATATTTTTCCTTCTATCGTCTTTTCTTTTTTTACTACTTGCTTATAGCCTCCCACTATTAACTTTATCCAATCTTTAAAGAAATATACTACTATTGCCAATAGTGTTCCCACATGTAGTGCAACATCAAAAGAATCTGGCATCGATTGCCACTTTAATAGCCAAGGAAATAAATTTAAGTGTGCTGAGCTTGATATTGGTAAAAATTCTGTTAATCCTTGTATTACTCCTAAAATAATTGTTTGTATTATTGTCATTTGTTATCGTTCCTCTCTTTTATTATATTATATATTGTTTCTTTTATATATTCTGCTGAACTTATTGGTGCTATTTTGCCAGGTATTCCTAGCGCCCATATTGTTTTTATATTTAATTGTCGTGCAACTTCAAAATCTATTCCTCCAGGTGCTGATGCAACGTCTATTAGCAGTGTATTTTTGTTTAGCAGTTCTAGCCTTTTTTTATTTAATATCAAAACTGGTACTGTATTTATTATTATATCAAACATATCTATTTTTTTGTTTAGTTCCTCATATTTTATGCTTTTGCTTCCATATGCTTCTATCCAAGTAATGTCTTTCCCTCTTGCACTGCAATACACATTAGCCTTAAATGCTGTCAATCTGTCTACAAGTATTTTTCCTATTCTTCCATATCCAATTATTAATATATTACTATTATATAGGTTTTTCTGCGTTTCTTTTATTGCTATTTCTATTGTGCCTTCTACCGTAGATATAGCATTTAATATAACCAGCCTTTCGTCTTTTAATATGTCTATTGTTTCTATTTGTTCTAATATCTCTGCAGGTACTGAACCTCCTATTAGTAATTTGTCTCTAATTTTGTTGGCAAGTGTTTGTATTTCTAATTTTTGGTTTGTATAATGTGTACATATGTATTTTCTATCTTTAGTAAATGGCGTTGGTCCTATTATTATTTGGTTTTGCAATGCTTCGTCTAAATTATTATGGATTTTTAAATTATCATTCTTTTTTTCAAAATCCAACAACTCCTCACAATTTTCAAATCCCCACGCTTTTATTTTATTTTTATCTTGTGCTAACAGTTTAATTAGTTTTACAGTTCTTAAATCTCCACCAATTATTGAAATTTCCATATTCATTCTCCTTTTATATTAATTTTAGTATTTTCTTCGAAGTGCAGGCGATTAAAATCGCCCCTACATTTTTCATAGATTACTTTACACTATCATATTAATTATATAAAAAGAGTTTTTAAAATATGTCTATCTTTCTCTGCCTTTATATTTTTGATTTTCTAATACATTTCTCATCATTTTCAAATCACTATTATTTAATTTTCCTACTATTGAGCAAGTGTTTTCTAAATGCTTTTGAACTTTTTGATCCATTGTTAGTTTTCGTTGTTGTTTTTTTCTATATTCTGCTGGTTTTTCTATATTGTTCTTTATGGGAATAAATATTGTGTCCTTTTCCATTTTTTCATATAATTCTGGTTCTATTTCTACCGCAACTTTCATATAATTTATGGCTTTGTCTTCATCACCTTTAAGCATTGCTATTTGTGCTAAATAGTAATATGAACCTGATTCAAGTTCTTTATCTTTTAAACTTTCAAATAAGTACATCTCGGCTTCATCTAGTTCTCCATATATTATGGCAATTTGCGCTAAACTTAATTTTGCGTGATATAGCAAACTATTTAATTCTGCTGCTTTTTCATAGTATTCTTTTGCTCTTTGAAAATCATTTAGCATTGTATAAGCTATTCCTAAGTTGTAATAAAGATTATAGTTGGCCGGATTATATCTTAGCGAATTTGTATATGCTGATATTGCTTCTTTGTATCGTTCTTGTTCTATCAATATGTCTCCTAATAATTCAGTACACTTAAAATGCTCCGGTTTCTTCTTTAACACATCCTGTAACAGTTCTATTGCCTCATTATTTTTTCCTTCTGCATGCATTAAATTAGCAATATTATAATTTATTTCTATTTCCTTTGGACTTATTTCTATTGCTCTTAAATATTCTGAAACTGCATTTGAGATTCTTCCTTCTTTTTCATATACTTCTGCTAAAAGTTTATGGCCTTCAAAACTCTCGGGATATTTGTTTATTAATGTAAGCAAATATCTTTTAGCTTCTGTTTCTTTTCCCATTTTTAGCATCAAATTTGCTAAAAATATATTCAACATCTCTGGAAAGTCTATTTTTTTCCTTTTTTCCAATCCAAATACTACAACTGGTAGCATTATTGATAATATAAATGCAATTAATTTTAATGTCACATTTGTACCTTCTATAAAAATTAGTTCTATAAAATTTATTAAAATTCCAATAAATTGCATTAATAATATGTATAAATACTGTGTGTTATTTTTTTTTATCATTTTAAAGAACATTGTTATAAACATGACAACAGCTATTATATTAAATATAATTTCAAATATCATATCTCCTCCAATATTTTATTTTTCAAACTTTTGGTTGTATCTTTCCATGCATTCTTCTATTATCTTTTCTGCTTCAGTTCTTCCTAATATTTGCTCTATTGTGGTAGTTTTTCCTTCTAATTGTTTATATACTTCAAAAAAATGCTTTATTTCTGCTGAAATCTGATGTGATACTTCTGAAATATCATTGTATTCATTTAAAAATGGATCTTTTTTTGCTACTGCAATTATTTTTTCATCATATTCTTCTCCATCTATCATTATTAAAACACCTATAGGATAACATTCTACTAGCGTAAGTGGAATAATATTTTCTTGGCAAAGTACTAGTACATCTAATGGATCATTATCTCTTGCATATGTTCTTGGAATAAATCCATAATTTGCAGGATAATGTGTAGATGTATATAATACTCTATCTAGTTTTAGCATACCTGTTTCTTTATCTAATTCATATTTGTTTTTTCCACCTTTTGATATTTCTATTACACCTATAAAATCATCTTTTTGTATTCTTTCTTTTGCTATGTCATGCCATATATTCATAATCGTATTCCTTCTTTCTATTCCAATATTTTAAGTCAAATTTCCATAAATGTCTACACATATACATTATTTTTTTATTTTTTTTATATTTGTATTGACAAATCTACCCACATCGTATTATAATATAACTTGTCAGTTCAAATACGCAGATGTGGCGGAACTGGTAGACGCACAGGACTTAAAATCCTGCGGTTGAATAAACCGTGCCGGTTCGATTCCGGCCATCTGCACCAACGACGTATCTGTTCGAACTTTTTATAGAACAGAGAAATACAAAAATCAATCAGTAAAATGGTTGATTTTTTCTTTTGCAAAAAATCATCCTAAAACTATAATGAAAGGATGGTGCTTGAAATGAAGATAATTAAGCAAGAATTACAATTTGAGGAATGTCTAAAACAAAGACTTGAATTTATATGTGAGTTTTCTAAAGTTAATCCTATTTTTGTAAATGGCAGTATTAGGAAATTAGAAAAAACTAATCTTACATATATTGAGCCACATAGAGTGATAATTAAAAACATTACTTTTTTAGTTTTTAATTATTCAAATGATGTATATATTTCAAATTTGACTAAAAAGATTAAATTATCAGAATTAGAAGAATATTTGAAAAATATATAATTGTAAATAATTGACATTTCTTTAAATCGTGATATAATATAGGAAATTATTTATCTATATTTGTTTTGGCAGGGGCAAATATAGATTTACGAGTACTTTGAAAAATTTATATTATATTACAATTATATTGTATTTTTTTGTGATAAACGGATTTAAGAGATGTCGAAAGTAACTCGTGTATACTTTTGATGTCTCTTTTTTTGTTAGGAGGTTGAATGAATTGAAAGAAGAAAAGAAAAAATGTGGTTTATATATGAGAGTATCAACAGAAGACCAAGCACGTGAAGGCTTTAGTCTTCCAGAGCAAAGAGAAAGATTAGAATCTTTTTGTAAATTTAAAAATTATGAAATAATAGATTATTACGAAGACGCTGGAATAAGTGCAAAAACCGGTAATCATAGACCAGAGTTTGAAAGATTAAAAGATGATATAAGGGCTAAAAAGATAAATACTATTGTTGCTTTAAAACTAGATAGAATAACTAGAAGTATTTACGATTGGGAAAATCTAATGACTTTTTTAGATGAAAACAATGCTTATTTAGATTGTGTTAATGATGAAATAAATACAACAAGTGCAAATGGTAAGATGATTTCAAGGTTATTAATGAGTGTAAGTCAAAATGAAATTGAGAGAACAAGTGAAAGAACTAAAGTAGGTTTAGCAGGTGCAATAAAATGTGGACATATTCCTCATATTGCACCATTAGGATATAAACATGAAGATAAAAAGTTAGTAATAGATTATTCTACTAAAGATGTTGTAGTTAGAATATTTGATTTATATTATAATGGCTATTCTTATCAAAAAATAAGTAATTTATTCAATGAAGAAAAAGTATTAGGAAAAGATAATTGGCGAGACTCTACCATTGTTACTATTCTTGAAAATGAAATATACAAAGGAGATTTCGTTCATGGAAAAAGAACAAAGAATCCTACTTATTATGAAGATGTAGTTGAACCAATTGTTTCAAAAGAAATGTGGGCTGATTGCCAAGTGCAGAAAAAGAAAAATTCGAGAAGTTATCAAAGAACATTGACATATTTATATTTACAAAAACTAAAATGTCCTAAATGTAATCGCATTTTAGGTGGTAAAGCTACTACAAAGGAAAATGGTAAGACATACTTTTATTATTATTGTAATGATTGTAAAGTTCAATTTAAAGAAAGTTTAATAAATGAGTATTTTGAACAATTTATAGATGAATTAACCGAATATGACTCTGTGGTAAATCAATTTTTCTTGCCTATGATAAAGCAAAAATTTGATGAGCCTAAAGAGCAATTAGAAAAAGAAATAAAAGAGCAAAAAGCAAAACTAGAAAGAATTAAAAAGGCTTATATTAATGGTGCTTTTGAAGTACAAGAATATAAAGAAGAAAAGAAAATAGTTGAGAAAGCTATTGCAGAACTAGAAAATAAATTAGAAACTACTAATTGCACAGAAGAACTAAGATTTACTCCAAAAGATATTCTACTAAAAAGAGATATTGATTTTATTAATAAAGTAAAACTAGATAAGGAATATCAAGCAAGAACTAAAACTTGGAAAGATTATACAAGACAAGAACAAGCAGACTTAATAATGAAATATGTTGATGATATAGAACTTACTTTAGTTGGCAATGAAGTAGTTGTAACACAAATAAATTTTAGAGAATCAATTTGTAAGCCTTGTCAGGAATTATATGATAATGGTTATATTGATACTACAAAGCCTATGATATTAGGTAATGTGCTTGGTAGTGTTAGATTTAGCAATTATTTGCCAGAGAAAGAAGTCGGAGAAATAATTATGAGATTAAGACAATATTATGATGTCGGTTATACAGAAGCAACCTACTATGTAGATAAGCAAATGTTTTATTTTAACTTTGCTGAAGATAACAGTGCTATTGTTAGAGTGTTTCCTTTAGAGGATTATTATAAATTAGATCCAGATAATAAAATGGAAACTTATAGATTTGGAATAATCTATATCAATGAAGAAGATAAGTTCCAAATGCAAGAAATTGATACTGCATTTGACTATATACCAGATGAAAGCAATGATAGTGTAATTTATACAAAAGAGCCTACTCCTATTTCAATAGGTGTTAAGCCAGTAAAATTTTGCGAAGAAAATGCTGAAACAAAAAATTAATGTGGCACGTTTTGTTTTTACAAAGTAAAAATGAAAGTGGTGATAGTTAATTTAAATAAAATTTATTTGCACAAAATAAATTTTATTGCCTCGCAGAGCCCCCGAGTTATGATAGTATGTCATAACTCATAGGGGGTTAGGACTTATGACAAGGTCAAAGTCCTGTGCTACGAAGAAAATTCAAAGGAGGTACTTTATGGAGCAAGAATTAGCATATTCTTTTCACTTGGGTAGTGATAAGAACAAAAGTAAATTGGCAAAGAAAGTTGCAAAAGAAAATGTATCTGGCACTACTTCTCTAGCTAATAATGCAATTCAAAATGCAAAAGATTTATCTGATGTTAATAAACACAATTTAAGAGATTATGATAATCAAAGAGAGTTAATTAGAACGATTTATGGAACAAATGATATTGTAAATGATGTTAAGCAAGTATATTTAGAAGAATTTGAAGAAGCTCGTATAGAGTATAACAATAAGCAGACTAGAAATGATAGAAAAATAGATAACTATTTTATGAAGATAAATGAATCTCAAAATGACCTTGCTTGTGAGATTATAGTTGAACTTGGTGATATGGATTTTTGGAAAGACAAAGATAATGAATACAGACTAAAAATGATTGATGTATATAATGAACAAGTAAATGATTTAGTTAAAATAGTACCAACTTTTAAAATAGCAAATGCTACTATTCATTTTGATGAAACATCTCCTCATATGCACATTGTAGGTGTACCAATAATAGAAAACTGTACTAGAGGAATGAAAAAACAAGTTGGTAAATCACAACTATTTACAAAAGAGTCGTTAACTAAAATTCAAGATAAAATGAGAAATACTTGTATAAAGTCTTTTAATAAATTTTATGATATGGATATTAAATTGAAAGAAAAACAAAAAGGTAGAAATCAAGATATAAATGTTAAAGATATGAGTAATTATACAAATATTAAAAAGCAACTTGCTGAAAAAGAGAAAAAACTTGATAAAGCAAATAAACAAACTAATAAACTTGATAATACAACAAAAGATATAAATCAAATATTAGATAATTTAAAACCTGCTAAGTTTAATAAAAATAATATGGTTATTTCGAACAAGGATATAGAGAAAATTAAAAACTTTACTAAAGATGTAAAAGATACTACTAAAACAGTTAGAAGTGTTAATGATTTAAATATAGCTATTAGAGATTTTGAACATAGTGCTTTTGAAATAGAAAAAGAAAATCGTTCACTTAAATATCAAATAGAAGAAAAAGATAAACTAATTTATAATTTAAAAGGTGAATTATCTACTAAGGATAAAATTATTAATAAACTACAAGAGGAAAAAGAAAGCATAAAGGCTCAGTTACACAAATTTAAAGAATTTTGGCATAGTATTATGAGGCATTTTCACAAAAGAATTTGTTATGATAAAGATAATAACTATAAAATTGTTAGTAATGACTTATACAAAAATGGAATGTTTACAGACGATGAGAATGAAATTGCTAACAATATTTATAAAAAGGTAACTATACCAGATGAAAGCAAAGCGAATAAGAACAAAAAGAGAAATATTAACTAATAAATTGAGAATATTGACAATACAATAAAATTATGTTAATATAGTAATTGATGATAATAGTTAAAACAACAAAAGACAAGTGGATATGTCCTCTTGTCTTTTGTTGTAAAAAATAATATTATGGAGAAGAAAATGAAAGTTGATGTAAGTATAGGTGAAAATTTTTTTGCTCCTAAGTGCATAGACAGAAGTGAAAATTTTGATACTAGAAATTCACATGCAATGGCATATAGTAAGTGTAATTTTTCTTGTGCATTTTGTAAATATGCAGCAAAGACAGAGCATAAACCTAATTATATGGAAATTGAAGATTTTAGATTAAGAGTATTAGAACTAATAAAAAAAGGAAATATGTTTAAGTTTACTGGTGGAGAACCTTGTCTAAATATTTATTTAGAAGAGGAATTACAGATTGTTAAACAAAATAATGGAATTGTGTTTTTAGATACAAATGGTTCGTTACCAGCTATTGTAGAAAAATTATTAAAGAAAAATTTAGTTGATGTTTTAGGAGTTTCTTTAAAGGGGTTAACAAAAGAAGACGCTATTGTTACGGCAGGAATAAAAAATTCAAATTTATGTTGGGATAATGTATTAAAAACCATTGCCTTATCATCTAAATATAAAAATGTAAGAACAATTGTTACTTTTGTGGCGTATAATGATTTTAATTATGAAGATATGCAAAAATTTGCTGATATCTTAGATAAATTAGGAGATAGAATTTATTTAAAAATAAACAATTTATGTGGTGAAAAACGAAGAGATAAAAGTTTAAAACCATTAAATAAAGAAAGCTTACAGAAAATAATTAAACAATTTTTGAATAAAAATAAAAAATGGAAAGGAAGAATAATTTTAATTAACGATTCAAGAGCTATTACAGAATATAATGCAATAGAGTTTTATTAAAATATATAAGTAAAATGTGTTATGGTAAAATATGATTATTTGATGTTAAAACCAGAAAGTCAAAAAAAATTTCCAGAGATATATGATAAAATACAAAGAAGTAAATTAGGAAGTATAAAATTATATGGAGTAATTGATTGGACGAACTTAAGCAAGGAACTCTATGAAAATCAGCTAAAAACGAATAGTGAGTTTGAAACAAGTTTTGAGTCTTTAGCATATATGATAAACTATTTATTTGGAAATGAAGCAATCGTAGTTTTAATAAAAAACATTTATGGCAATGAAAATTTTGAAAAAGATATTCTAAAGTTTAAAAAAGAAATTAGAGAGAAATATAGTGAAAGTGATAAATTATATTTGTTAATAAATCTAGCAAAAGTAAAAGAAATAAACGCTGATAAGGCAAAAACTAGTGAAATTATTTTGAAGGATAAGTCACGGTAATCTTAGAAAAAGTTCTAAAATAAGTGGAGAAGGAATATTTAAATTTCATACATTAAGTTATATACATTCGCCAGATGACAATGAAGAAAAAATTTTAAGAGAGTTAAATATATTGCAAAAATTAAGGATTTTATCTAAAAATAATGAAATATCAAAAGAAGAATTAGATATGATAAAAAAATATAAAACTTATGAGATTCTCACACATAGAGAAATTGAAAAGGAAAGGTAATTATAATGAATCAAATATATAAATATGGAAATGTTGATACAAGGAAAAAAATAGATTTAAAGACCTTAAAAAATCCAATATCTGTATATATGAAAATAACTAGTAAATGTATGTTAAGCTGTAAATTTTGTTCTCAATCAGAAAATAATAGTTTTGTAGACATGGATTTTGAACTTGCAAAAAAAATATTGAAAGAATTAAAATTAATAGGTGTATGTAATATATATTATACTGGTGGTGAACCATTATTATATAAATACTTAGAAGAATTGCTAGAGTATGGATATGAATTAGGATTTAATCAGATACTAATTACAAATGGTGTATTATTAGAACAAAAAAATATAAGAAAAGTATTAAAATATATTAATTCATTAGGTGTATCTATACATGGAAACGAAAAAATACATAATAAACTTTCTCAAAAGGATTGCTACAAACAAATTATTAATGGGTTAAAATATGTAGAAGAAGCATTTAAAAACATATCAATAAATATAAATTGTACTATGGTTCCAGAAAACACAGAATATAATAATATAAAGTTTCTAGCAACATTGTGTGAAAAATACAATTGGAAACTAACAGTTGCACGACTAAATTATATCGGAAATGGAAAAAACTACACAAAGGATAATTTGAAAAATATGATTGAAATAGTAAATCAGCTAAATAATGAAGGCTTTGATATTAAAATAAGTAATTGTATTGCTTTTTGCCAATTAGAAGATAAGTACAGGTATTTATGCCATGGTTGCGGAGCAGGCTATAAATTTTGTGCTATAGAGGCTAATGGAGATGTTAAGATTTGTGCAAGTTCAAATTTTGTTTTGGGGAATATAAAAAATGATAGATTTGAAAAAATATGGAAATGTAGAGAAAATAAAAAATTTCAAAAAATGAGCTGGTTACCGTTAAGATGCAAAAACTGTAATGAATTATTAAAATGTAGAGGCGGATGCAAAGCAGAATTAAGTGGCAAATTTTGGAAAGAATCCTGTGATGAGTTATTAGAAAAAAATGCAATACAAATATGGAATGAAATAAAAAACAAAAAATTAAAATTAAAAATAAAAAATGTGAGAAAAGAAAAATATAATCGTTATATTTTAATAGCACATCCTTTAAGACAATGTAATAAAACAACTTTAAAGATATTAAAAATTATCGATGGAAATTATACTGGAGAAGATATTGCAAAAATGAAACCTAAACTTTATAATGAAACAAAGGAATTGTTAATTACATTAAAAAGAGATAAAATAATTGATATATAATTAGGAGGAAAGTATGAGAGAAGTTAGTGTAGAGGATTTTAAACTTTTTAAAGAAAAAGTGGACAACTTTATAACAAAAGATGCTGAAACATTTTATTTCAGAAATTTAATGGAAGCTATACATGATAGTGATTATATGAATGAAGTAAATTCTATAATTGAGTATGTTAGCAAAGAAAGAACGGCAAAAGAAATAGACGAATTATTTCAAATGCTGAGAGCAAAGGCAGAAGGACAATTTGAATTGAGAGATAAGACAGAAAAATATGAAAAGAAGGTAAATTATTCATTACGAGGTTTGGCATATTTTTGCTTAGTAGAAGCACTAAATGAAAATAGTTCATTTAGTGAAAAAATAATAGAAGATATAAAAAAGAAATATGGAAAAGATTATCTAGATATTGTTAAAAAGATAGATAGAGCATATTTATCAGTCGATGGAAAAACGATATTAAAAGAACAGAATCTACAATTACCTAATGATGAAGAAATGAAAAAGTATTTGGTAATGAAAAAATGGCAAGATGAACAAAGACTTTATTCTATGAAACGAATTAGACCTCTTTATCCATTAGAATTAGAATATATAGATGAACCAGATCAAAACCTAATGTTAATACATAAAAAAACACTAGTAAAAAGAGCAAAAGAAGATTTGAAAAAAATGAAAATTGTACCAATAGAATATTTGGCAAAGCTCTATGAAGCAGGTTTAGAAGACGAATTGAAAGATATGATAGGTGGAAAAGCATTGGGATTGACAAAATTAAGAGCAAGTGAAATTAGGATACCTAAAACTTATGTTATACCTTATTATGTTGAAATAGAAGACAATGAAATTAAAAATTTACTTGATGAAAATAAAAAATATGCTGTTAGAAGTTCTGCTAATGCAGAAGATGGTGGAATACACTCTTTTGCTGGAATGTTTGATTCATATTTAAATGTTGAAAAGAAAAATATTACAGATAGAGTAAGAGATGTAAAGAAATCTGTAAAGAATGATAGAGTAAAAAAATATATTGAAATAAATAATTTACAACAACCAAATATGAATGTTGTAATACAAGAATTTATTGAGCCAGAAATATCAGGAGTTTGGATAGGACAAAGTGAAGATAAAGGCGTATTAGAATGGATAGAAGGAAATGGCGAAAAATTAGTTTCAGGAAAAGAGACTCCAACAAGAGAAGTATGGAATAGAAATACTGGTACACAAGATGGAATAAAAACCAACGATTATATTGGAAAGCAATTATTAGATATTCAAAACACACTAACCAAGTCTAATGGAGATACGGCTGATATGGAGTGGTGTGTTATAAATGGAGAATTGATATTATTGCAATACAGACCTGTTACAAGAGAAATTTCTATGGAAGAAAATAAAACTTTAACAAATTCTGATGAAGAAATTTTTGTAGGTTCTCCAGCATCAACAGGAGAAGTAATAGGAAAATCAGCTTATTATAGAAATTTAAAAGATATAGAAAAATGGAATGATGGAGATATATTAATATCAATGTTTACAGATCCTGATTGGTTAGATGTTATGTCTAGATCATCTGGTTTAGTTACAGCTGTAGGAGGAATGCTATGCCATTCAGCTATTATTGCTAGAGAATTGGGAATTCCTTGTGTAACTGGCATTGGAAGGAAGGCTTTAAAAGCTTTACGAGACGAAAATGAAATCTATGTAAATGGTACTACAGGTGAAGTATGTTCAAGTAGAATATATGAAAAAACAAAAAAAAAAGAAAAGGAGGTGATTAAGGATGATAAAAGCTATAAAGAAGATTTTGAAAAGTAAAAAGTCTCCATTAATGGTCATTAATGAAAAAGCAAATGACAAAACAATGATTAGAGAATTAGGCGGAAATTATTGCCAAGACTAAGTAAAACATGAGAAGTCTAATTGAATGGGCTTCTCTTATTTTTATAAAAGGAAGAGTTAAAAGATGTATAATAGAAAAGAATGTAAACCAGAAGAAACAGTAAAAAAAATAAAAAGAATATTAAAAAAGTTTAAAATTAACGTAATAGAAAAAGAAATTATTAATATTAATAATTCATTTTATTCAACTAGGGTGGAATTAAAAGAAATAAAAGGAATTGGAACAAATGGTAAAGGCATAACCAAAGAATATGCGTTAGCAAGTGCATACGCAGAATTTATGGAAAGATTGCAATCAAATTTCTTATTAAAATCATCATTTTTAAATAAAGAGGATATGTTAATTTATAAAGATGAAAAATATCTTGAACATAATGAATTTTACAATAAGTTTTCTGAATTTATTGAGGTAAATTCATTAAATGACTTAATAAAATATAATGATAAGTATAGATATTATACATCGTTTGAAAATATAATAAATAATGAAAAAGAAGATTTACCAATAAGATTAATTAATTTTTTAACGCATTCTAATGGTCTTTGCTCAGGGAATTCAAGGGAAGAAGCATTGGTACAAGGAATTTGCGAAATATTTGAAAGATATTGTTATAAAAAAATTATATTTGAAGAGATAAAAGTAAAAAATATTGTGATAAAAAACTTAGAACAATATCCGATAAGTGAGCAATTAAGAAAATTGGAAAACATGGGATTTGAATACAAAATAAAAGATTGTTCATTAGGTGGTAAATTCCCTGTTGTTGGTTTTATGCTACTTAAAGGAAACACAAAATATTTATTTACGGTTGGTTCAGATCCAAATTTTAATATTGCCTTACAAAGATGTATTACAGAAGCATTTCAAGGATTAAAAAAAGAAAATATTGAAGCAAAGATGAAAAATATAAATAATTGTTATGAAAAATATAAAGAAGAATATGGTGAAGAATTTTTACAAAATAATTGGTTGAAATGTTATTCATCAAATGCTGGTATTCATCCTAATAGTATGTTTTTAGATAATGAAATAGATATAAAAGAGCTTCCTTTTAAGAATGTAAAAGGTAATAAGGAAGCATTAAAAACTATCCTAGAAATTGCAAAGAAAAATAAAATGAATATATATATTAAAGATTATTCAATGATGGGATTTAATACATTTAAGGTTTACATTCCAAATTTTTCAGAAATAGAAACTATTAAACCAATTAATCTAAAAATTTCTGCTAATATGAAAAAAATTAAAAAAATATATTTCAATTTATTTGAAAAACAAGAAAATATAGAGTTTGAGAAAATATTCTATGAATGTTCAAAAAATATAAAATATACGGAATTAATTAAACCTAGTAATTTGATGGGAATAAATTGCTTGGTAAAAGGTGAGTATTTTGCTTTGGATTATTTTTACGTTTTTATTATTTATTTAATAAACTTAAAAAGATATGAAGAAACTATTGAATACATAGATGAAAGATTAAAAAGTGATATCGACCAATTTGAAAAAACTTATTTAAATGAGCTAAAAGATGTAATTAGTAAAAAATCTAAAAGTAAAAAAATAAACGAAGTAAATTATATTGTATTTAATACGGAAATGTTTTTGAAAAAAATAAAAGCATCACAATGTCCAAATTGCAAAAAATGCCCTGCAAGGGAAAAGTGTAAATATAAACTTTGGAAAAAAATAAATAACATACTTGTACAAAAATATAGTGATTATATAAAAAACAAAAAGGAGTTCTAGTAGATGAAAAAGAAATATCAGAGGTAAAGTGTCTTTGTACTTTCCTTTGTCTTTAACACTTTAACAGTCCTTTTATGTTTTCCCAATAATTACTTGAAAATTTATAACTTTTATGCTAAATTAATTACAGAAGTTGATTGATATTTGTATCAAACGTCGAGAGAGTCAAAAGTTGTAAATAACTACTTCGTTGGCACCATTAGAACACCAAGCGTTTTGAGTAATCAGAACTTGGTGTTTTAATTTTAAAAATTGCAGATTTCCTAACATTTTTCCTAACACTTGAGCAAATGTGTTGTAATTTTGAAAATGTTTTGAAAAGCACTTTTGAACATTATCTAGTGCCAATAGATAATTGTTCTTTTTTTATGCCATCTGTCAAAAATGACATATTGAATTTTGATTCAATCATATTTGCTGGAATTGTTTTATCACTCTTATCTAAATGGGAATATCTTTGAGTAGTAATGATATTTGAATGTCCAAGCCATTTTTGAATTTCTGAAAGTGGAACTCCATTCCTCAATAATAATGTTGCACAACTATGTCTTAAATCGTGCAGACGAATATGCCTAAATCCATTAGTTTTTAATATTCTACTAAAAGTTCTATCTACATAGTCTGGTTTTACAAGTTCACCATTTTCCATTAAGCAAATATAAATTCTATAATCTTGTACATAAGTGTTTCCAAAGATTTTTCTATTTTGTCTATATTTTTCTTTGTATTTATTTAATAAGTCAGCAATAAAATCAAACATTGGTAAAGTTCTATAGCTAGATTTGTTTTTAGGAATATCTTTAATTAGAAATTGTGTAATACCATCATATTTCCCTCTACCTACAGTTTTTCTAATTGTAATACTCTTATTATTAAAATCTATTGCCTCCCAAGTTAATCCTAAAATTTCTTCTCGTCTTAAGCCATAAATAATTCCTAATGTTAAAGGTAATTCTAATTTTTCAGTTTTTATTACTTCAATTAAATCTATAAGCTCATCATCTGTATAAAAATCTGGAATATATTCTTCCTTTTTTATACTTTCAATCCTATTCATTGGATTAAAAGGAATGATTTCAGCTATAACAGCCTCTTGCAGAGCAGTACTCATATTAGCAGTATAATGTGATATTGTTGTGCCTTTTAAATTTGCTTTATATAAATAATTTATAAATTCTTGTATATCTCTTGCCCTTAAATCAATTAGTTTGATATTCTTTTCTTTAAAATATTTATATAATCTACCTTTAACAACTTGTTCATAACCTATAAAAGTTGATTGAGCAACTTTAGGTTTCTTATTTTCTAACCACTCTAACATATAATCACAAAAGAGCATGTTAGAGTATTTTGAGTTTTTTGCAACAGAGGTCATTTTATTACTAAAACTATTTTCTGCATTTACTCTTACTAATTCTTCATTTAGCATTTTTTCAGCTTGTTTTCTAATTTGATTATTTTTTCTTTCGTTACTATCTACTTTTAAGCCAGTAGAACGCCATTCAGGCTTTCTTTTTCCATATTCATCATACATATTGAATACTAAAAAATAATAACCTTTGTTAATTTGTACGCTACCTGTTATCATATCTTACTCCTTCCTTATAACAGTTTAAATTTAGCTTACCATTGACTTTTTTATAATACCATATAAGCTAATTTAAGTCTAGTAAAAGCCATTATCGTAATGGACAATGGCTATACTTGTTTAGTTAAATAATAAATAATATTTCCTTTTGGTATTTTATACTCTCTACCAACTTTAAGAGATGGAATAGTTTTGTTTCTTACTAATTTATAAGCAAGATTAATGCCAATTCCAAGCATTTCTTTTAATTGAAAAATATTTACTACATCTGGATATGTGGTAAACATTATTTCATAGTTTTCTTTAACATTACCCATAGCACATTACACCTCCTTTTTGAAAAATTTGTATAATAAAAGACTTTATTAAACCTAATAAAATCTAATAATTAACGACTATAACAATATTTCTTTTTATATTTTTGAGTTGGAACTTTCTTTTTCTTATTTATTGTTCTAGGAACATCAGATCCAACTTTTAATCCTTTAACTAATTTTAAATTACCATTCTTATCGCCTTTATAGGTATTTGGATTCCATTTTGCAAAGTCATAATCTGAAATAAATCCACCTGCAAATGATAATTCTAATGAATCCTGTTTTAGTTGTGCTTGTAATTGCATATAGGAATCATCATCTTTTTTAGGTCGTTTATAGTTTTTAAAGAAATCCTTTAAATAGGATTGTCTATTTTCTTTACTCAATTTTTTACGATATGCTTTTTCTTGTTCATATCTGCTATCTTTTTTTTCAACCTTTGAAATATATTGAGCTGAGAGTTCTACAATTTCTGCTATTTCTGTTTGCTTTAGATGATTATTATAGAATAAATCTAAAATCTGTTCTTTCTTTTCCATTTTCTTAATCCTCCTTTGGTTGATTTTTTGTTTGCATTATTTTGGACGCAAAAATCCTATTGGCTATTCCTATAAAATAGTCAATAACGTCATTTGATATTGGTTAAGTATGTCCATATATCTATGCCATGAACAATACAAGCTTGCCATTTGACATTGTTATTATACTATGATATAATATTCTTGTCAATACAATATTAAAAATAAATTTGAAATTGTTCATAAAATATTTAAAGGGGGAAAATTAAAAATGAGAGAATTGCCTCGTGTGAATACATTTGAGAATTTTTATATGTGGTTTGATTTAGAAGAAAAAAAAGAGCATTATGCAACACCATTATACTTATATCAGGTTGAAAGAGATAAAATTAATCCAGATGATGAAACAAAATTCTATTTAAAATTAAAAAAAGAGATTTCAAAAGTAAAAACTGGAATAGATAAAGAAATAATAAAGCACCCATCTACGATATACATTCATTATGTAGAAAATTTAGGTGCTATGCTAATAAACTTTTTAAATGCTGATTTTACTAATTACGAAACTGCCTATAATACTTTCTTTTATGCTTATGGTTTTGAATTAGTAAAAGAATATACACCATACCTATATACAAAAAATGATGGCTTTATTGATGATATACAATTTAGGAAGATTATTAAAGAAATATACGATTTAGGTAGTGATAGACTTATTGAATGGCAGGACAATTTTAGAAAATGTGTAGATTTTGTATATAATTTGAACGGAAATGAAGATTTAAAAGATGAAGAAAATAAATTAGCCAAATTCGTTGCTTATACTATAAAAGACAGCGAATTTTATACATATTCACAAGGTATAGAAATTATTACAGATAATTACATAAACATACATAATTATAATCATAATGAAACTATTACAGAACTGATAAAAAAAATAAATAATAAGGATTCAAAATTAGAACTTCATAATGTTTATACAAGTACAAAATTAACAAGTATGTGTTTTGCAATATTAGAGCAAGTTATAAGACACGAGAATCTGCAAATTAAAACTTGTTTAAATTGTGGAAGATATTTTATACCAAATTATAGGCAAAATGAAATATATTGTGATTTAGCAAATGTAGATCAAAGTCCATCTTGCAAAGAAAAAGGAGCAAATAAACAATATAAAAAGAATTTGGAGAATAATCAAACACAAGCTCTTTATAGAAGAATTTACAGACAAAAGTTTATGATAGCACAAAGAAACAAAGATAGCAAAACAATTCAAAAAGATTTTGAACAATGGAAAAAAGAAGCTAAAGATAAAATCAATAAAATGAAAAAAAATAAACTTACAGAAGAGGAAGTTTATAAATGGTTAGTGGAAAATAAATAATACTAATTCTGCCACTGGTAGTGACAGAATTAATAGGAAGGAGTTTCATATGCTTTACACTCAAACCCAATTTACAACAATACCCAAGAAAACAATTCATTTCGATTTATATGTAGATGAATCTAAAAATAGAACATATACTTGTTACGATGGAAAGGCTGAAACAATAACATATATAATGATATTAGCAATACCTAAAGATAAAAAAACTGATTTATATCAAAAGCTAAATAATGCAAGATGTTTAAGTGAAGAAAATCATATTTTTGAAGAATGTATTAATAATTGTAGATTTCATGATGAGAATGATGGAGAATTGCATTATGCAGAAATTCAGAAAAAGAATAATGTAAAATATAAAATAGCTAATAGATGGTTGAATATATTGTTAGATAATAATTTTAATAATGATAAAGAAATTTTCTTTAATATTCTAGGTATTATTGAGTCAAATTTAGATATTAATAACTTTGGTAATGAAAAACAATTTGGAAATATTTATTGTAGGTTTTTTAGGAGTTGTTTACTTAGACTTATATCAATGTTTAAAGAATATGATCAAGTTATAATTGATAATATTTTTCATGATAAAACAACTGAAATGGAACTCCATCCTTATTTTAATACAAATGCTATAAAGCAGATAAGAATGAAACAATTACTTGAAGAAGATAAACGAATCTTTTTTAAAACAAATGAAATAGAATTTATTGATTCTGACCATCATAATGGAGATACTATGAATTCACAGTTTATACAATTTGTGGATATTATTTTAGGAACTACATTAAATGTTATTCATAATTCAGCAACAAATAGTGCAAAAAAAGAACTTAGTTTAAAAATAAAACCTTTGATAGAAAGAATTTTATCTGATAATAATATTTTTGCAAAAAAGAAAAGTCATTATAACTTTTTTAACAGACAAAGTATAAGTTATTTCCCAATAATATCTAAAGAAAATTTAAAAAAAGATATAGAAAAATACTATTCAAATGAAATTAATTTTGATAAACTATTAGAAAATAATAATTATTTTTCTAATACTAAACCATTGCTATTAAAGGAAGAAACAGGACAGATAAGTTTTTTTGATTGAGGAGGTATTAAAATGACTGAAAAAGAGGTTATAGATGCAATAAAACATATGCAAGAATATCAAACAGAAACGGACAAGCTAGAAGCAAAAACAGCTGAAAAAGGTTGCCCACAAAAATGTTATGATACAATTTCTGCATTTGCTAATAAATATGGTGGAATTATAATATTTGGAATAAATGAGCATAATAATTTTATAGAGCAAGATGTATATGATGTAAATGATTTACAAAAACAAATTACTTCATTATGCACTACTTCTCTTAAGCCTAAAATTAGACCAGAATTTTTAGCCATTACATATAATGACAAAAAATTATTAGCGGTTAAAATAAACGAATTACCACAAAAAAAGAAACCATGCTTTTACAAAAATGTAGGGATAAACAAAGGCTCATATATTAGAATTGGAGATTCAGATGAGCATATGACTGACTATGAAATTTATAGTTTACAAAGCTATACTGATGGTATCGAAGAAGACTTAAGACCAATAAAAAGAGCTGAAATTGAAGACTTAAATCAAGAAAAAATAAAACAGTATATTGAAGAAATTAAGAACAAAAAACCTAATCTTTCAAAGTTTTCAAATGAAAAAATATTAAAGCTAAATGGTATTATTGAAAATAGTACTGGTGAAATACATCCAACATTAGCAGGAATGATGGTATTTGGAGAATATCCACAGGGATATTTGCCACAACTATTTATTGCTTGTGTCGTAGTGCCTGGAAGAAAACTTGGAGATGTTGGAGAATTAGGACAAAGATTTGATGATAATGAAAGAGTTGAAGGAACTATTGAAGAAATGTTAGATAAAGCTCTAGCATTTGTAAGAAGAAATATCGGTACAATGGTTATAATTGATGATAATGGAAAGAGAACAGATATACCTCATTATCCTATGAAAGCATTAAGAGAAGCTATTGCAAATGCACTTATCCATAGAGATTATAGCACGAATACAGATGGTGCTTATATTTATTTAAGAATATTTGATGATAGAATTGAAATTTTAAATCCTGGTGGTTTATATGGTAACAATCGACTTGAAAATTTAGGCTCTGACAATATGTTGGAAGTGAGAAATACTACAATTATTAGATTGCTAGAAGATACTACTGATATTGTAGAAAATAGGCATACTGGAATTGCTACAATGAGAGAAGAAATGAAAAAAATGAATTTACCTGAACCAGAATTTGAAAATTTAAGAGGAACTTTTAAAGTTACTTTTAGAAAAGAAACAGAAGAAAGTGATATACAGAATAAGACAGAACAGATTCAAGGTGGACAGAAATGGACAGAAGTGGATAGAAATGAAATTATAAAAAATATGGAATCTACGCAAGATAAAATTTTATATTTAATTAGAGAAAATCCTAGAATCACACAAACTATGATGTCAAATGAATTAAGATTTGCAAGAAGTACAATATCTTCAAATCTTCAGAAATTAAAAGAAAAAGGCATTATTGAGAGAATTGGATCAGATAGAAATGGATATTGGAAAATATTAAAATAAAAATATATTTTTAGCAAAAAGAGAATGATAAAATTTTAATAAATATCATTCTCTTTTAATCATTATCATCTAAATCATCAAATAATTTGCTATCATAAAAATCTTTTATAGAAATTCCAAAACCAATACATATATAATAAATTGTATCAGAAGATGGAGCTTTTTTTATAACTTTGAAAATACTTCTAATAGTTGAGGGATTAATTCCAGAAGCTATTGCTAGTTGATTTATATTCATATTATTTACTTTACATAGTTCATCAATTCTTTTTCTTGTTGCTTCTAACAAAGTCATAATATCCCTCCTATTCCTACAAAAATTTACAAAATCAGTATAGCAAATAAAAGCATAAAATATGCGTGAAGTTTAACGTACAATCATTGACTTTTATGTTCAGTAATGGTATAAATAATAAAGAATTATTAAATGAATGCATTGGAGGAAGAATACATATGTTGATAGATAATATGTTGGCGTATGCAGAAATAGATGAAATATTAAATTTATTAGAAGATAAATATAGAGATAAAGTACCAGAAAAGGTAAGAGCTTTTTTCAAAGAAGAAAAAATGGTTGATTACAAACCTACAATAGATGTAAATACACCATTAATACAACAAAATTTAAAAAGAGAAACAATAGTATTGTTAGCGATTCTTAATCTTAATTATTGGTGTGATACATTAGAAGAAAAGCAGGAAATTTTAGATGAGCTTTCTATGAATGAGAAAGAAAAGCAAAAACTTTTAGAGGAATATAACCCAGATAATTTATTTAAGAAAAGACCAGAAGAAAAACAAGAATTTGTACATACAGAAGAATTATCTGTTGTTGAATATAAGAAACCAAACTTTATACAAAAATTGTTAAATAAAATTGCAAGATTATTTAAGAAATAGTTGTTGAGGAGAAAGTTATGAACAAAGGTAAAATTAATGATTTCATTAATATATGGGCAGAAGTTGTTGGATTAACTGGAGAAGAAAATAAAAAATATAGAAACTTTATAAAAACTGATATAGCTAGAAGATGTGCGATGTATGAACAAGCAATTCCAACCATAAGTACAAAGGATGATAGTTGTAATGCTTATATAATAAAGCCAGTTAATGGACAGTATAGTTTTGAAGATTTTTTACTAAACAGACTGATGTTAGGATTAAGGGATGTAAGCTTTATATGTGCATTAGAAGGTAATGATGGTGAATATACAGCAGCTGATAAAACCTTAAATGTTAATACGGGAGCAATTGACTCTCTTGCAAGAGATAAAGCCAAAAGGCATACAGGATTACAAGGAAAAAATGTTCAAATTGTTCAGAAAACAATAGAACATGAATTAGGACATTGTTATAAATCACTATTTAATAATGGATTTAAAGCACCACTTGGAAAGGGTAGAGAACAAGATGAAATATATAAAAAACTAATTAATGCTTTATCAAAATTCGAAAATGGAAAATATGCAAGTCAAATAAAAAGTCTTAAAGATTTTGATTTAGAAGAATATTCTAGTGTAATAAAAACAGGTGTACGTGATTCAAGAGTAACTTATGATTATGATGCTAGATTTGGTTGGATAGATGAGCTATTAAATGAAACAGAAGCATTAGAACTAACTAATAGCAATGATATTCATGATACATGGCCGTTACAAGATGAAAATGGCAGAGCTTCAGTTTCAGGAAACTATGTAAATGTATATAACTATTTAAGTGGTTATCGCTCATTTACTGGATATGGACCAATATTAAAATCTTTATTAGGGAAAGAGAACACTTTTAGAGCAGAATATATTTCTTCTGTTGATGTTTTTAAACAATTTGACCAAGAATATGCTAATATAGTCCAAGATGTATGGGGACTAGATCCTCAAAAATATCCACCAATGAAATGTATATTTATGGACTTTGATGATTTATTAAATAATAAACCTTTTGATGAGAATATAATGTTAAAATTAGATGAGTTTTTTGCTAAATGTTATGAAAGAAAAGTTGAAAAAGTTATGGCTCAAGGTAATGGTAATTTAAGTCCAGAACTTAGAGAGCAAACTTTAAGAGAAATAGAAACATTCCAATCAAGACTTACTACTAATGATGACACTAATAAAAGGGATGCGTTAGCACATAATGTTATATTTAATAATTTAAAAACAAGAATTAATGAGTTAACTATACAAAATAGTCAGCACGAAATTGCTGAAGATGATAAAATACAACAAGATAATCATCAATCTGGAAAAACAGATAGTCAAAAAATGAAATTTGTAAAAGGATTTATACAAGCATATGATGATACTGAGGAAGAATATCAGTATGAAAAAAGGGCAAATGATGATGTAATGGATATGAAAAGGTTACAAGAGATAGTTGAAACAAATGGTATGAATAGAATGCTTATAGTAGATTTAGATGGCAAATGGATAGGAAGACCTGATGACGAAGATTTTAAAGTACAATACTCACAGAAACAAGTATCTGCGATGGCAAGATTATTAAAAGTTGCTCAATTACTTACAGAAAGCAGAAAATTAAATCCAGAAGGAAGAAATTATTTAGAAGAATTTACAAATATTCCAGATATAGAATATAAGTTAAAACAAATGCAGGCAGATTTCAAAGATGAAAATTCATATATGTATGATTTAAGGCAAAGAGCAAGAAATAATAGAGCAAATGGAAATAGACCATCTTATCCTCCAACTCCAGCAGAGATATATGCATCTGATAGTCCTACACCAGAAATTCAACAAGGTACTATAAAACAATCAAAAGGTATTTCAATTGGTGATGTAAAATCAAGTATATCAGAAGGCAAGGTAACTACACAGGAAAGCCAAAGTGCAACACAAGATGTGAAAAGGTTAATGGAAATAAAAGGATTACAAGTTATGCAGAAAAACCGGTCAAGCCTTAACTCCAGAACAAGAACGATTACTAGATGAGTATATACGACAAACAAATGAGGCACAAGTTAGATTTAGAAATCAGCAAATCAGTACTAAACTGTATTGATAAATCAAGTATTGACACTTATAAGAAATTTTTATTTTTATCAGTTAAGAGATTGTTCGAATTATTATGTCATCTAAAAATTTTAATTATAAGTTGGACCATTTTTCACCTACAATTAACAAAACTCACACAACTTTTTCTAAAGTATTGATTTATTAGAAAAATATTTTTAAAATAATGTTAATAATAAAATATCTAATTTTTTTAAGTTATCAATCGGAAGAAAATCCGATTTACACAAGATTTTCTATAGTCTCGCAACTTAGCTTACATCAATTTTATCTCTTTTCCAGCTAGAAAATTTATAGAAAAATATTTCATAAGGAATCAATCTTGATTCCTTATGAAATAAAATGGATATCCTCTTTGATCGACATCATCAAGGTTAAGGTTTAATTTTTTTGCTTCATCATCAAGTAGCTTTCTTTCTTCCTCAATATCCAACTCTATTTTTTTAACTTCTATTTCAATGAAATATCCTAAATTCTCTACCTTATCCAATGCTATTTCATACTTATCATTTTTGTACATGTATATATTTCTATTTTTATGTATCAAAGCAAACGAAATTATATTCAATTCATTAAATATCTTCTTCATTCTATCTATGTCATCAATATTTACTTCATATTCATCGCAATATAAATGTATCTCTTCTTTTTCAGGATAAAAATGTTTATAATTTAATATTTTCTTTTCTCCACGTTCTCTTATGCTTAGCCACTTGTAGGGATATTTTTCCTTTGTAAAATCCTCAAATTTGCTTGTAAAATATTCATCTTTTTGTTCAACTTCCTTTACAAATGTAGCATTTGAATTAAAGAATTTTTTTAATTCGTTAAATTTCTCTTCGTTTATTTTTATTTTGATTTCTATTTCAACATCGTTACTCATCTTTTTGTCTCCTTTATATTAATTTCCATTGGAACATGATCAGAACCATATATATCTTTGTATATTTTAACGTTTTTTATGTTCTCTTGCATAGACTTACTAACAAAGAAATAATCTATTCTCCTTGCAAGCATATTATATCATAATCTGAATTCAAGATTTTTTTAAAATCTCCTTTTTCATACGCAGATTTATATCCATTTACATTCCATGTTAATATTTTCACAAGCCTCATCCTTTCCTTGTAGTCAAAATATCACCTTGGTAATTCTATCATATTAATAGTTTTTTGGGCAATAAAAAAATAAAAATATCCAATAGTTTCCCTTGCTAAGTATAAAAAATTATGTTAAATTAGTAATAGTAAATTGAATTTATACCATACAAAGCTCACGAATATTTTGAGCATTTATATTATCAAATACCTATGGAATTATTCTTTAACAAAAATTATAGAGATAAATTAAATTCAGATAGTAAAATTCTCTATGGATTTCTATTAAATAGGTTAACCTTATCAGCTAAAAATAACTGGATTGATGAAAATGGTAATGTTTTTCTTATATTTACTAGAAAAGAAGTTCAAAAAATACTTAATCTATCGGATAAAACAGCAACTAAAGCATTTAAGCAATTAAATGAATGTAAGTTGATACACGAGAAAAAGCAAGGTGCAAATAAACCAAACCTAATTTATGTTGGAAAATAGAACATGATGAAGAATTAACAAAAGTGATTCGTAAAAATTACGAGTCCAGAATCGTAAAAAGTACGACTCAGGACACGGAAAATTTACGACCAAACTATAACAATAATAATTATGACAATAAAGTATAGAGAAGCAGAGGATTTTATAAGAATAACATCTGATTAAAAATACGATTAATTTTTCTATCAGATTTCTAACAAAACTTGAAAAAGTTGTGTCTGATTTATATAAATTTTTTATTGTTTATGTTACAATAAACACAAACGAAATAAAAAGGAAAAAATGTAAAGGTGGATTTATAATATGGTAAAAAAGAGTGTAAAAATATAAAAAACATAGGAAATTTTGAAAATCGAAGGTGAGGTAATAACATGAGAAATGATATTTTGAATTTAAAAGAACAAATAGAACAATATATACCTTATAATGAGCAAGAGGCTAATGATAAACATGTAATGTTGCAATATATAAATAAATTTGATGATGTTTTAACACGAAAAAATGAATTTGGTCACTTCACTGCTTCTTCTTGGGCTGTGAACAAAAATAGAACAAAAGTGTTAATGATATATCACAATATATACAAGTCATGGGCATGGACTGGTGGGCATGCTGATGGAGAATCTGATTTGTTAAAAACAGCTGTACGCGAATTAAAAGAAGAAACTGGTGTTGAGAATGTAAAAATTCTAAAGAATGATATATTTTCTTTAGAAATTATATGTGTTAATGGACATGTAAAAAGAGGCAATTATGTGCCTTCTCATGTGCATTTAAATTTAACATATCTTTTAGAAGTTGATGAAAATGAATTACTAAAAATTAAAGCTGATGAAAATAGTGGAGTTAAATGGATTGATATAAATGATATAGAAACTGTTGTAAATGAAAAATGGGTTTTAGAAAATGTTTACAAAAAAATTATAGACAAACTTTAAAAATAAAATAAAACCTGTCTACTTTAGATTGACATTGTTTGCTTTATTATGCTATTATAAGCTTAAATATTGTTAATGGTGGTGGTTACAATGAATGATGAAAAAAATATAGAAATTGTGAATGGCAATGGTGATTTAAACATCTCCCCTGTTACTGATTATATTGAAATCGAGAAACCAAGGCCTAAAATAACTGAGGAAATAGTTATCCCAGAGGAAAAGAAAAAAATTTAAAAAGCACCGTTGTGGTGCTTTTTTTCTATATTGCTTCTTGGTTTGTTTCTTCTACTTCTCCATCATTGTTTTCTTTATTATGTATTTCTAGATTTGATACTGAAACTTCATATGCTATTCTCTTTTCTACAGTTCCGTCTTCATATTTTTTCTCATATTCTCTTGATTGTACTCTACCAGTTACTCTTAATTCTGTACCAACTTCTAGATTTTCACAAAATCTTGCTGTTCTTCCCCATGCTATACATGGTATATAATCTGATTTGTTATATGCTCTATTTACTGCTAATAATATATCCGAAATTTCTCTGCCAAAAGGTGTTTTTCTATATATTGGTTTTTTGCATAAATATCCATCTAATACAACTTCGTTAGATATAATATCTTTTCCAACTGTTATCTCTTCTTCTTGATTTGGTAAAAATTGAACATCTTTTGCAAAAACTGTAAGTATTAATCTACTCTTTTCATTTTGATAACTATTATATGATCTAAATTGTCCATCAATAGAGATTTTATCATTAATCTTTAGTTCAGCATTTGTCAATAGTCTTTCTGATATTGTTATTGGTATAATGTCTTCGCTACCACTTAAACGTGGTACACTTAAATTAAATATGTAAAATTTTTCTCCATATATTTCATGACTAAATACTTTATCACTTGTTACTTTTCCCACTAATGTTAAGCGGTTATTTTCTTCATAATTTGTACTCAATTTGGTTTCCTCCCCTTATTTGTTATGATATTAAAAAATATCTCTCACATTTATTATTATACTACGTTTTTTCGAATTTGTCTACATAAAATTACATTTTTTTCAATATTTTCCATATAGAATTTTAATACACATTATATACATGTTATCATATATGTCTAACAATTCATTTCTTTCTATATTAATTTCCTGCGGTTCAAATTTATTGTTATACATATCTACAATATTTCGTTGTATGCATACAAGTATTTCTTCTTCTGTAATGCTTGAAGCTGTTACTGTCGCTTTTGGATTAAACCCATATGTTATTACTTTTAAGTTCAGATTTCCCACTAATTTAACATTAATATCTGAATTAAGTATTAAATATTCTGCATTTAATAATATACTTTCTAAATTTTTATTAATTAATTCTTTATTTAGAACTATAATTTTAAATTTGACATTTTTAATGTTATCTATATTTTTTTCATTGATAAATATAACATTACTGTTGTTTATATTATGTTTTAGCATCTCTTTTATATATTTCTCATTTTTCTCTTCACTTATAATTCCAATAAAGAACATTTAAAAATCTCCTTAATGCTTATATATACTCTATTATTTCACATTAATTTACATTTATACATTAACTAGTTTTTGTGCTCCATTATTATCAATAATATAATTTTCTTTATATATTAGGTCAGAAACTTTAACTATTTTTAGTCCTTTATTATTTATATTTTTAATTAACATCTCTAAACTATCTGCCGTGTGTTTAGTTCCATTGTGCATTAAAATTATACTGCCACTTTTTATTTTATCTTGTAGCCTTTGCCACATATCCTGGCCTTCAATTCCTGTATAATCTAATGTGTCTATATTCCACTGTATTGCCAAATGATTTCCTTCTTTTGCCGCATTTATTACTGTATTATTGTATTCTCCGTAAGGAGCTCTATACAGTACGGTTTCAGTTCCTGTAAGATTTTTTACCTTTTCGCTACACTGTTTTATTTCACTAATATTTTCTTCTAAACTTAACTTATTAACATGTGGATGCTTGTTAGAATGGTTAGCAATTTCATGCCCAGCTGCATGAATCTTCTTTACCGCTTCTGGATACTTATCTACCCACTCCCCAACCACAAAAAATGTAATTTTTACATTGTTTTTTTCTAATGTACCTAAAATATTATCTATATCATCCGCATTCCATGCACAGTTCATTGTTAAAGCAACCTTATTTTCATCTGTAATTACGTTATATATAGGCAATAACTTGCTTGTTGTCGACGCTATTATTGACTTTTCGTTTACATTTATACCACTCGCAAATGCAAATAACATGCACACTGTAACTATTGAAATTAAATATGAATATATTTTCTGTTTGTTAAGAACAATAAACATAAAAAATATCCTCCTAACATAAGTTAATACAAATATATTCTTCTCATCAAAGTTTATGCATCTTATTATCTTATAATTTTTAAATAATCTACTTTCTGTACTTTTTCGCTTATATGTTTATCACCTAAAAGCTTTTCTGCCACATGAATAAAATTACATTCGGTGTCTGTTAAATATATTATATCTTGCCCTTTATTTTCACTATTAATATTATTTTCTTGCAAATATGTAGTTAGATTTTGTGCTATTTTCTCGCCAGTGTTTATTATTTCAACACCTCTCCCCATTTCTCTTTTTATGATTTTTTGAAATAGTGGATAATGTGTGCATCCTAAAATTAGTGCATCGACATTTTTAATGTTTTTTAAATACTCTTTTACTGTTAATTCAGCAATTTTATTATCAGTCCATCCTTCTTCTGCCATTGGAGCTAGCAATGGGCAACCCATTGTTTTTATTTTTGCTTTTGGCATTAATAACTCAATTTTATTTTGCCATCCATTGCTTCTTATAGTTCCTTTTGTAGCTATAACACCTATTTGTGGTTCTTTATCCCTATATTTATGTTCCAAATATTCCACTGTAGAATTTATTATTCCTATTATTGGTATCGAATATATCTTTTTTACTTCTTCTAATGCCTGACTAGTAGCAGTTCCACATGCAATTACTATTAATTTTACATTTTGCCCTATTAAAAACTCTATTCCTTGTTTTGTCAATTCTATTATACTCTCTTTAGATTTACTACCATATGGAAATCTTTTTGTATCTCCTAAATAAACTATATTTTCATTTGGCAATTGCTTTTTTACCTCTTTAAATACTGTTAACCCTCCAACTCCTGAATCAAACATTCCAATTGGTCTATTATCCATTTTTCCATTCATTCCTTTCATATATACTGTCATATATATATACTCATTTTTCCTGCTTATTATATATTAACATTAAACTTTTTTCAATGCATTTGTCGCTTTGGAGACATCCATCCTTGTGACATTTTGTCGGAAAAAGGAACGTCCTTAAGGTTGTAATCATATAATATATTATAATTTAAAGAAAGGAAGTATAAATTTATGGAATGCGAGAAAAATATGTGCCCTGTTATAAAGTTAGATGGTGTACTTGCTACTGGTAAGCAATTTGACTTAGATATAACATTACCAGAAGATAATAGATCTGTAATTTATGGTGTTGTAAGTGATAGCTGTCACAATCCAGTTTGTGATGCTGTTGTTAAACTTGTGGAAGTTGTTAATGATTGTGGAAAAGAAGAAAGAAGACCTGTGTCTCATACTTTTACTGATGAACACGGTGAATTTGTTTTTGGTCCTCTTTGTGCAAATAAATTTTATGAAATAGTCATTTGGGTTGACGAGGTAAAACATTGTAAAATATGTACTTCTTGTAAGCATGAAGGTAGATGTTTGCAAGGTATAAAATTAGAATGTCCTCCTTGCGATATGCATCATAAAAAACCTTGTGATAAACATGAAAACAATACTTGTGAAAAACCTTGTGATGATTTTTGTGAAAAACACTGTGATAGACCAGAAGAAAAACCATATGATAAACCATGGGATAAAAGACCATGTAAATGCTTTGATAAACCTTGCTGTAGATAGTTTTAAACCCTACGTCTTTTTATAGGACGTAGGGAATTTTTTGGAGGCGACACCCGGATTTGAACCGGGGATCAGAGTTTTGCAGACTCGTGCCTTACCACTTGGCTATGTCGCCTTTTATTTTATATAAATTATTGCGATACTTTCGTATCGCACTTTTGGAGCGAAAGACGGGACTCGAACCCGCGACATCAACCTTGGCAAGGTTGCACTCTACCAACTGAGCTACTTTCGCATAGCTATTAATTATAATAGCAAATTTATTGCCAAAAGTCAATATATAACCTTTAAAATTTGATAAAAATAATCTTTTATTTCTTTTTTTCTTATAGCTCTTTCTACTAATATATCTATTGTTTGTATTGTTTCCTCTCCCACTTTTACCTTTAATGTTCCTATTTTTTTGTTTGCTTCTACCGGAGCTTCTAAGTACATTAAACAGTTTGCTTCTATATTAATATTATCTATATCTGCATTTCTTATGGCTCTTTTGGTATATTTAAATTCACCTAATTTAATTGTTGCATTTTCTAATATGCCCTTATTAACTATTATTGCTTTTTCTCTTATATTTTTCCATTCTTCAAATTTCTGATTTATTATATTTTCTATGTTTATTACCTTATAATTTTTATATGCATAATTTATTAAATTTATGCTATCTGTTGTTCTTATTTTTTTAGTGTCTGCTCCTAAAACTATTGTTATAATGTCTAATTCTCCCCTTTTGCATGATGTAACTAAACACCTTCCTGCCCCATTTGTAAATCCAGTTTTTACTCCATAAATACCATCAAGGTTTCCTAATAATTCATTTGTGTTACTTATTGCTTTGTTATATCCGTTTATTGTTACATTATATTCTTTTGTTGCAACAATATTCCTAAATTTTTCTATTTTTAGTGCATAATCAGTAATTTTAGCAAGCTCAAGTGCAGTAGTGTAGTGTTCTTCATTATCTAATCCATGTGGTACTACAAAATGCGTGTTTTTTAATCCCAATTCTTTTGCTTTGGCATTCATTAAGTCTGCGAACCTCTCTACACCACCACTAATATGTTCTGCTAAAGCTATTGCCGCATCATTTCCGGACTCTAACATTAGTCCCATTAATAAATCATTTACTGTTATTTTGTCATTGGTTTTCAAGCCTAATCTTGACCCGCCAGTTCCTGCTGCTTTTTTACTTACTGTAACAGTATCACTTAAATTACCCTTTTCTAAAACAATTAAACTTGTCATTATCTTTGTAGTACTTGCCATTTTTGCTTTTCTATAACCATTTTTTTCATAAATCACTTCCCCAGATGCCCTATCATATATCAAGGCAATTCTAGAACTGGTTTTTGGCATATCAACTTCAGCACTTGTTACCTGTAATATTTCATTTATATTAATATCTTCTTCATCTTCTGTATTTGCCTTTACCATATTAAAAAATAAACATATTATAAGTAATAAAATTATACCGGCTTTTTTTAGCCTTTTTATCTTCATAAAAAATCACCTTTTAAATTATATTTTATAAGGTGATTTTTTATGAATTTTTATGGGTGAGCTAGTGGACCATTTCTTTCTCCATTGTCTAGTTCTAGCATATACGCATCTCTTACTATTGCAATTGCTTCCTCTGCTAGTTTTGCTCTCTCTTCCGAACCAATTTCAGGTAAACTTTTATCAATGCAATCATATACTCCTGCTACAATCTCATCTCTACTCAAGTCTTCTCCACTTTTCAAAACCTCTTCAGCTATTAAATCTGCATTTAAAGTATCCGAAACTTCTCCTTTTTTGTATTCGTCACTAACACTAATACAATCATTTATATTTATTCTATTTGTTTCTCCTTTTTTTCCTCTTTTACTATCTAATTCGTAACAGATTTTTTCTACTTGTTCTCCACTAGCATTCTCTACTAATTCTTGCACATTTGCATTTATAGTTATACTCTGATTTTTATTTGTTTCTAATGTTCTTGATATAGAGAATTTATTTCCTAATTGGTCAAGTGATATATTTTCTGCTACTGGTTTATATTCGCCACTTTCATCCATTATAATTCCTATAGCTCTATTTGGTTTTGATGGATCGTAAAATCTTCCTTGTAGGTTGGCCTCTATAATATTTCCGTTGATATCAATAAAATTAGTTGTCATATTTTCATTCTTGTCTGTTTCTCTTACTCCATGAACTGGTTTATACCCATCATTTTCTTTATTTACAAATTGAACACTTCCGTCTGACATTGTTAACATTATTGGATAACCTATAGAATCTTGACTATTCAATATACTATTTGCCATTTTATCTGTTATTACTTTTACTTGAACAATTTGGTTTTCATCTACTCCTAAACTTTCTGAAACTTCTACCTTTAATGTTTCTTCATCCATTTGCTCTTGTTCTGTTTGTTCTTCTTGTATGTTTGCATGTTCTTCTATTATTTCTTTTACTTCTTTATTACTTAATCCTTCAATTTCTTCTCCTGGTATTAACTCCTCAAATTCATTGTTTTCTAACAATTCGTCAAGAGCAATTTGTCTCTTATCAATTCCTAATTGTTCATATCTTTCCTTACCTAGACTCTCTTGTAATTTTTGTTTGTATTCCTCAACAAATTGTATATTACCATCTTTATCAATTATCCCAATTCTTTCATTCTGCCTGTTAAAAATTTGCTTTTCTATAATTTCTTGTCCATCTTCTATAGTCGATGTTTCAACAATAATAACATCTTCTGAGTACCCCATTTTTCCATCTTTTGCAGGTATTATTGCGCATTGCCTTGCATAGCTAATTTTCGTTTTTCCCATCATTCTTTCCTCCTCTTTACTACTTTTCGATGTTTTTTTTAGTAATTTCTTTGAAGTGTGGGCGATTAAAATCGCCCCTACATTTTTCATAGATTGCTTTACACTATCTTCACTACATAGAAAGTTTTAATTCAAAACTATAAGAATCAATTGCATTTTCCTTTTCCACTCTCATTTGTTCCGTATCCTCTTTATATTCTTTAATAATATAAACTGTATCAAAAATAATACTTTCTGTTTTTTCTGTTTCGTCATACCATTTTGTAAATGTTAGTTCATAGGTACGTTTCTGGTCAGGAAAAACAATAACTCCATTCATTGGCAATTCCTGTACGTTTCTTGTTTCTGACCCCATTTTTATAAAGATTTCTTGTGGTTTTGAAGTGTCTGCAATATTTAATACATAATCAGATTTATTGCTAACTGTCATAGTATAAATTTCTCTATCATCCATAACTAGTACTTTATCAACTGTTAATTTCATATATTCGTCTTCAAATAAAGCTTCCACCTTTTTTTCTTTTATAAATCCACCTATAGACAAATATAGTTTATCATTTATGTTTTCAATTGCAACTTTTTCCTCATAATATACTAATTGCTTTTCATCTGTTAATCCTGTTGCCAAAATATCATTTAATATTCTCAAATTATATATATATACATTATCATTAACTGAATAATTCTGTATATTATATATCTTTTTTTGATCAAACACTACTTTTGTATATTTTTCAAAATCTTCTTGTGTTGGATATAAATTTTTCTTACATCCTTCACTTAACATGTTATATGCTTCTTCATATTCTTGGTTATTGCAATAATTTACATATTCATTAAATATCTTGTTTATAGGCTCTTGTAAATCCTTAGGTACTTCTTTATCTTCGTTCATTATAGAAATATGTGGCTCGTATGTGGTAATTGGAATAGGTTCTGTTTTCATATTCCCCAATAAATAATTTATAATAAGCATAATTATCCATAATATTAATACTATACCTGCATTTTTCCATATCTTTTTAAATATTTCTTTTATTTTTATTCTAAAATTAGTTCTAAATTTATAAAACAAGTATCTCCCTCCTATCTAACCTGGAAAGATAACACGTAATCAAGAAAATTATTTTCTTTAATTATGTATTTTTGCTCTTTTTCTATAATCTCATTTGTTAAAAGATTATAAATGTTTACTGTCAGTATATAATATTCTCCCTGTCTGCTCATATCATTGTATTCCACACTCATAAAATCCGGATACTTTTGCTTCACATATTTTTCAAATTCTTCTAACGTAGGAAAATAGTTATTTCTATATTCCTCATAAAGTAAATTATAAGCTTTTTCGTAATTCTTTTCTTCTATATATGTTATATATTTTGAAAAATAATATTGCATTCTTTGCTTTTCTTTCATTTTTTTTACTTCTTTAAGTTCTGTCTCTGCCATCTCCACATCTGTCTTCTTATCTGTAATTTTCTTTATTTCTTCATTTCTTTTTGAAATAATCTCCTCGTACTCTTTTTTTACTTTATTGTTAGCATACACAGGAGCTAAAAGTTTGTTTGAAAGTAATCTTATGTTGACTCCTATTAATATCAATAATACAATAGTTAACATTATTGCTATAATATCTAGTTTCTTTTTTCTTTTCAATTATAGTTCCTCCTTTACAGGTATAAACTTTATAATTGGTTCTTCTAAATTGTCTTTGTTACTTACATACACATTAAACTTTATTGTTATATCTTCATAGTAAATTTCTAGCAAAAATGTAATATATGTGTTTTTGTCTATAATGCTATTTTCTACTAATTTACCACTTGTATATTTTTTTTGTGTTATATCATACTTTTTTAATAAATTTACTAATATCTCGAAATCTGCTTCTTCTGTTATTCCAATATTCAATTGTATTTCAGATAAATTCTTTTTATAATATTCAGCAATATTTTCTTTATCCATATCTTTAGTATCTTGATACAGTTTATTAAAATAAGTTTCTATTAAATTGGTATATGTTGTCAATACATATGTTGTATCTATTTCTCCTTTATACTTTTCTTTTAAAAAATTATAATTATCAAAATATATTATTTTAATATCTCTATATGAATCAAAATATCCCATTTGTTCTGCATACTGTTGCAATGTGTATGTAGGCGTTTTTTTCATAAAGAACATTATATATATTCCCATTATTATATTTATTAAGATTAATATACATACTATAATTTTATATTTTGACAATAGTTTCACTCCTTTGTTTATGCAAATTGGTCTATTAATACTGATGTATCTATATATTTTTGTGCATCTAATGTATTATGATATTTGTCTCTTAATATTACATTTATATCTTTTTCTGTAGTTGTTGCTATTTGCTGTCCTACATAAACAACATCTCCAATTTTCATATTCGCATTTGTAGAAATATTAGATATATGTATTAAATTTCCTTCATCTGATTTAATGGTTATAGTATTATCATCCACTGCTACAACTTTTCCATTACAAGTTGAGCAAACATTTTCTCCATAATTAAAACCTGTGCTTCCTATACTTCTTGCAGCTATATTCATGCTCAAGTCATCTAAAGTAGATGTATTAGCTGTTGGAATATAGTCTTCTACATCTTCTATTATTCCTCTATTTATATACTTTGACCAGTCATCAGTTCCATATTCATTTGGCTTAACTTGTGAGTTTTCTCCTTTTTCAATAACATTTCCTTCCCCATCTAGTATTACCCAGCCTCTTACTCTATTTCTCCAGTCCTTATACATATTCTCTTTTTCAATCATTTCAGCCAATGCTTCTTTGTCTGTTGCTTGGCTGTATTCGCTCTCTTCTTCTAAATCGAAGTTGTAGTAAGCTAATATTTCTTTTAAATCCCTTAAATTATATTCTGCTTGTTCTGTTTCAACTTCTTGCAATAATTGAATTCCACTATTTATAGAACTAAACCAATTTATATTTCTTTTATCTGTATAATATGGTAAATTATTTGGGTCAACATTTTGTTTAGCTTCCTCTATATCTTCGCTATTACTATACATTCCTTTAAATATATGGTACTTATTTTTATTAATAAGTTCTATAATTTTGGGACATTTGTCTACATAGTATGGAAGCTTTGTTTGCTTAATTCCCGAACTAAAGCTGTAATACACTTTTAAATGTTTATCTAAATCATCCATAGCAAAATCAGTTATTGATTCAACTTGTCCTTCGCCAGCCTTCCACCATTCCTCTGAAATTATTATTTCAACAGGTTCTGATGTCTCATAACAATCAATTTCACTGTTGTCATCTTTAAATACTAAATCTCTAAACCAGTGGTTTTTGACACTTACAATATATGGGTATCCCATAGTTCTTTCCTTTTCAATTGTACTGTCCAACATATAATTTACAAATGCAGAACTAAATGTTGTTGAGCCTTTTCCATTATCCCAATTTATTGTAACTTCTTGGTCCTGTCCGTTACCACTAATGTTATTTAATATTTTGCTTCTTACATCTTTTATAACTGTTGTTCCATTTTCCGTCCAGTCAAATTTTCTTATTCCGCTCTTGTTTAAAAAAATTCACAACAACTTTTACTCTGTTATCTGCTTCTCCTGCTAAATCCATAACAAATTCTGGAGCAAGTGTCCCTAAATGTAAACACACCAAAAATTCAAACGACATTCCATATTTTGCTGTCCATGATTCAAGATTTACCTTTACATGTGTATCACCTTTAGTTACTGTTAAAGTATGTTCTTTCGAGTTAAACGCAATCTTGTCAAATACTGTATTCCAAAGGCCATCTGCTTCATGTCCTTCTTGCACTACCATTCCACCATATGCTCCATTTATATATGACCTAAGTGCTGCTACTAAATACTTTCTTATTGGCTCTGACTTTATTTTTTTTATCGGATCTTTTTGTTCGGCACCACTTTTTTCTCCTTCTGACTCATCCTCAGTAGTGTCTTCTTCTCTTTCTATAAGGTCTTCTTTTTTATTAGATGCACTTTTTTCTTCTATAAGCTCTCCATTTTCGTTATACCACTTATTCCACGCTTCTCCTTCATTTTTGTTTGTAGTATTATACTCTGTTTTTACAAAACCCATTCCTACCAGATCATATCCCATTTGTTCTAAATATGATGCTGCATTTTTTACATGTTCATCATTTATATTTGCATATGCTTGATCCCCTGTAGTCACTGTTTGTAAAGCGTCCCATACTCCTTGAAGAAAATTTTTAAGTTTTCCTATTATCATGTCTCCCATAATACTGAAAAAACTTATAATACCTATTAGAAAAATTATCGCTACTATTACAAGTATAACAATTAAAACTGGTGGAGATGCTGCTATCCCCGCTTTTGCCGCAACTTTTGTTCCCGCTTTTGCTGCAGCTTTTGCCCCCTCTTTTGCTGCCTGTTTTGCTCCTTCTTTTCCTGCTTGCTTTGCTCCTTCTTTTCCTGCTTGCTTTGCTCCTTCTTTTCCTGCCTGCTTTGCTCCTTCTTTTCCTGCCTGCTTGGTGCCTTCCTTTGCGCCTGCTTGTCCTGCTTTTGGAGTTTGCGGTTTTTCTGCTGGTTTTTTATTATCAGTCGGGCTCTGTGGTTCTTTATTATTTTGATTTTTACTATCTTTTTCTTTTTTATTTTCTTTGCTGTCCGGTTTATCACTGTTTTCTTTATCATCTGAATTTTTATCATCTGAATTTTTATCATTTGGTTTATTTTCGTTTTCATTCGGTTTATTATTGTTTTCATTGTCATTATTTTTATCATCATTATCATTTTCTTTGTCATTATCGTCATCATCATCATCGTCGTCGTCGTCTTTATCTTCATCATTATCATCATCATTGTCTTCTTCATCATTTTCATCTTCCGGAGCTTCTTCTTCTTCAGAGCCTCCATCATTCCCATTTTGATTTTTAGGTTCATCATCATCCTCATATTTTGCATTAAGTGCTGCTAATCTTCCCTTTTCAAATCCAGACATATTTTCTTCTTCATCTGGTTCATTTTGTGGATTTTGTCTGTTTCTATCATTTATTTCATTAAGTTTATTATCAATTGAACTATTGCTCATTTTTTTCACCTACCTTTTAATCAGACACATCTGTATTTGGGTCTTCCCAAGGATCTGGTATAGGTTGTTGTCTATATGGATCTACACTAGATTGTTGCAATTTTCTTATTGTATCAGCTATCTTATCATTTGCATCATCTCCATCAACTCCAGATTTTTGATAGCTATTTTGTAAAGCATATAGAGATTTTGCATACATCATCCTGTCATTCCACTGGTAATCATATTCTGTGCTTCTCTTTGTTCTTTTTTTCCATTCTTCTATACTTTCTCCATCTATTTGTTGCATGTCATCTAATTTTTCTGGATCATTTAATAACTCATTTGTATATGCAGTCATTTGCTCATCTGAAAGTCTTGAACTTTCTTGATAATTACAATATGCATTTTTTACAGCCTCTGTTCCTTCTTTAATATTCTTTCTATCTTCTCTTTTCTTTTGTATTATCGTTCCTATTCCATATCCCATCGTTGCGCCCGCTATAGCTCCCTGTCCTGTCATACCGCCTACCATAGCTCCAATTAAGCTACTTTGTACTTTAGCATTGTCTATATATTTTCCTTCAAGAGTTTTTGCTTTGTTATAAAGTTTAGCAACACCTGTATCTTTTACTGTATCTGAAGCTTGTTTAACCACCTGTCCAATTTTTGATCCCTTTATACTGTTTGAAGCACTCTCAATTGCCTGTTGAATTTTTCCTTTCTTTTTGTTTTCTCTTTTATTGTTTCTTAATGTAACATTTGGAGTGTTCTTGTTTCTTGTTCCATTTGTTCTGCTTGCTCCTGATCCGCTTGAGTTTCCAGAACCTCCAGAACCTCCAGAGCCTCCAGAACCTCCAGAGCCTCCTGAACCCCCTGAATTTCCACCTGAGCGATCTTTTGCTTTTGTAACTGGCGCACCAACTTTTTGTGCTTTTCCAACCATACTTTTAATTCCGTTAATTCCTGACATTAATGCCGCACCTGCCATAGCACCTGTTGCAGCTGAACTAGCTTTTTCAAATCCAAATATTTTTCTAACTATACCTTCTGCTTTCATTATGAAAAACATCATCATTACTGACAACAGTATACTTGCCAGCGTCCCTGTACTACATAAATCAATTGCTTGAGAAACAAATACCAAATATATTATACAGTGAAATGGCTGTATTAATATTCCATAAATGAATTCTTTTAACCATGTATCTAATGCTTGTGATTTATTGTCTCCTAACTTGTCTATTGAATAAGTTATAGTTATTAATGGAGCTATTATTATTAAAAATGAAATAGTTAACATACGCTTTATATACATTATTAAAAACATTATTGTGAGTATTACCAAACATATATATACACATAATGCAGCCCATCCTACGGTTGCAAATGGATTCATTGTTTTTATTATTAGCTTGCCTGTAACAGTTACAAAATTAGCAATAGAATAGCTCATTTCTGATACTTCTGCCTTTTCAAATATTTTTACTAATTGACCATTTAAATAAATGGTTCCTCGTATAATAAAATGTAGCATAAACAGTAATATAAGGCTCACAAACCAATTCATTAGCCAGTTTTTATAAACAGCTTTTTTTTCAGCTACTGTTGAAATAGCCATTCTTATGCCTATGTAAACTAAAATACATAATAGTATTATTGCTGCTAGAGTGAACATTGCATAATACCATTTTCTAATATTACTGCGTATTGTTTTAATAGCTTTTCCTCCGGACGGTTCCATTTCAAAAATATTAATATCTGTTAAATTAATTTTATTAAATAATATATGAGCAGGTGTTACAGCTGCGAATTTCCATCCATCTGTAAATCCTTCCGAATATGCTACCAAACTAGTAAGTTGTTGTACTGCATATGGAATTAGAAGCCACTTGACCCTTGTTGTCCATGTTAAAACACCTATAAGTCCATCTACTCCCTTCAAAAGTACATCTGTTGCACCTCGAATAAATTCCATTTCTTCATTAGCTTCTTTACTTTCTTCTTCATCTGTTGCCTTACAACTTATTGTACCAGTTAAAAAATTAAAAAGCATTAAAAATATTAGCATCCATGTTATTAATTTTTTAAATTTCATTTGCATCCACTCCAATTTCTTTATAAATTAATTATCGTGTCTATTAAATCATCCACATTTCCATATAAAGATTTTCCTAGAACTTCTTTTATTTTGTCATTTGCATCTTTTAATATTTCCATTTGTTCAAATACCTCAGCATATCTTTTCATCCCTGCACTATTATGTCTATTCTCTTTTATTCCATTATATATGTAATTTGAAATTGCATCTACACTTTTGTCTCCCGCTTTTTCAAAATCTGCAATTGAAGTTTCATCTACTTCTAATCCCAAATCTTGCATTATATTACGTATTTCATCTGCATTTAGTGAGTTATTCTTCGACTTTTCTTTTACAAGTTTCTTTATTGCTTCTTTTGATGTATTACTTTCAAATGCTTCTTTCATTTTTTGTTTTAATTCTTCTCTTGTTGCATCATCTAGGGCGTCTTGAATTGGATTTGTATCATACTCGTTTTGCCTTTTTTCTTTATCTTCTTGTTTAAGTTCTTGTATTTTTGCGCTTATTATCATTTCTGCTTGTCTAGCTGTGCAAACCGCCTCGTTTCCAGCTTTTACTTTTTTATCTTCTTTTTTCTTGTCTTTTCTATTTATCTCAACTTGTTCTAGCAGTTCATCTGTTAATCCTAATGTAAGTGCAGAACTAGTTATATATGTAAGTTTATATCTTTTTATTTGCTTGTCTTGATATTTTTTTATAAAATCATTTATTTCGTCTTGTGAAGGTTCCCTTCCATTGTTCTTCTTTTTATAGTCTGATATAAATTTATCCATTACCTCTTTAGGTGGTTGTTCTTTGCTCAATGCTTTTTTATACCCCTTTATTGATGCATTAAATCTTTTAAGTCTTCCTCCTCCTACAACACCACTAAATAGCATAGTCATTCCTACTTTGGGACTTACTGCCATAAAAGGTATTGCTAATGTTGCATTAACATATTTTGTTACTATTGTAGCTCCAGATTTAATATCCTTACCAACATATTTCATTTGATGTTTTAAGTTTTTCTTGAATTTTTCAACATTTACGCTGGCTTCTGCTCTTGCAACACCTGCAGTTCTTCCCATTATTTTTTTACTTTGTTGTTTTGCTATCCCATAATTTCTCTTTGAAGATTCAAATCTCTGTTTAGCTTGTGCTGCTGTTTGTCTTGCCATTTCTAATTCTTGTCTTCTTCTTTCTATATAATTATTATCAATAAAATGATTTCCCATTTGGCTTGATTGAAGTACTGCTCCTGTATAGGCGTTTTTAGCTGCTTCTTCGGCTCTCCTTGCCCTTGCATATGTTTCTCTCGCCTGATTATAGTCTTCTCTTGCAGGCGTTTTTATTGCATTACTTTCTTCCCTATCTGCTTTATATGCATTTTTATATTTTGTACCTAATAGTCCTGCAGTTCCTACTAACTCTGCTGCTTTTGTTGCTGCGCTTCCTGCAACTTTTCCAACACCAGATATATATCCTTTTACAACTTTTCCAGCAATTGATGCTCCTGTTATACCAGTTATTGCTCCTTTTAAAGTTTGTGATGCGATATCACCAACATCGCTACTTCCGCCTTCTATTCTAAATATCTTTCTCATTATTTCGTCTGCCTTAAGCATAAAATTAAATGTTACCAATATTAATACTATATTAGGTATTAAATCAAACCCTCCACCATTTCTAATTATATCAAATATAAATCCTATAAATATTGCATAAACTATAGCATGTATCATTTGCAAAAAAACATTATATACATATTCTTTCATCCATGCACCTAAGGATTGGGATTTTCCATCTTTTATTTTGTCTATGGAATATGCTATCGCTATAACAGGTGCAATAAGAGTTAATATTGCTAAATTAAGCAAACGCTTAAAATATATTAACAAAAACTTAACTGAATATATTACTAATGCAACAAATACAATTGTACCTGGTATTGACGCAGAAGCTTTTAACTGCATAATCATTCCAAATAGCTCTGTATCTAAATTTGCAAGGTCTCCAGAAGCCATTGCCATTATGTCTAAAATAGACTGGTTTATGTATATAACAGCTACCATGAAAAAATGTAAAGTAAACAATATTACAACACTAAGAATCCAATTTTGTAGCATACTTTTATACTTAGCTTTACGCTCTGCAATTGTAGAAATTGCCATTCTTATTCCAATATATATAAGTGTTAATAGTAATCCTATTGCACAAACAATAAATAGAGCATAATACCATTGTGATATTGTTTTTCTTAATTTATATATAATGCTACTTGAATCTATTATTTTTCCACCCGCTTTTTTAAAGTTAAAGAAATCTATATCCAAAATTGGTATTCTATTAAATATTATATCACTAATATCTATTAATCCATTTTCTGTTGTTTTTAATCCTCCTTCAATTTTAACCACAACATTATTTATTACCTTAGCAGCTATTCCTACCCAACCTACTACTTGTATTTTTATTGCTAAAAAGCCTATTCCAAGTAAATAATCTAAGATGCTACTTAATACCTCAAAAAGTTTTTTTAAGAAACTTTCATGATAACTTACTTCTAGTTTTTTTGGTAAACCATTATAGTAAAAAAAGTCGGCTTTACCCCAGTCTCCATTTTGTTCCTGAGAAATATCATATTCATACTCTGCTCCTGGCTCCGGCTGTGGCTCACTTGGCTCTGATGGATTTGAAGGTTCTGTTGGAACTGAAGGGGTTGATGGATCTGTAGGGGTAGTTCCTCCTACTTCCCCTGGGAAGGTTATAGAAGCTATTGTAAAGTGTTTATTATAATATACTCTATCATTAACACACCTGTCATATATATCAACTGCTTTTGATTCACTAATACGTATTATTATTGCATTTTTAGTTACTAATCCATATGTACCACTTCTACTACGATCTTTTTCTGTACCTATACCTATGTTAGGGTTACTTGTTGAGCCCACACCACAATCTATTACCTTTACATATTCATTGTTTACAGATCTATTAAACATCATAACATGTCCTTTTTCAACTATGATGTCACCTGCCCTTAATTCACTATTACTTATCCCTTGCAATTTTCCTACATATATGCAACCACAAGAGCAGTTATTTTTATTATGGTTTTTGTCATAATGTATACGCATATAGCTAGTAGAACAAGGATAGTTTACTGCACATAAATCTATATTTGCAGTATATTTATATAGAAAGCTTATAAATGAAGAACAATCAAATGCTAGTTTATGGTTAGAGGTTATATACCAATCACTTTCAACTTTCCATCCACCTCTGTAAAACTTAGTTGCCATTTGTGTACTTCTCTTTAAGAAGTAATTATATGCTGTAAGTCTTTGATAGTTCATGCTATACATAATTAACTGTTTTTGATTAGAAGTATATGACGAGTCCTGATAATATTTATTATCTTTTGCACCTGTAATGTCTCCATATTTCACATTATTAGCTGCATTTGTAAAGCTTATTGCAAAATCTCTTATCCATTTGCCTACTTCTATTTGCTTTTCCTCATCTGTTAATTCATATCCTGGTATACTTGCTTTTGATATTGAAATAGTATTTAATAGAGACATAATTAATAAAATGATTATTTCAATTATAATAATAGTTTTTTTAATAATTTTCATGTAATTATGCCTCCTTTCTGCATCTTTTATTCTTCATAACCTTCTTCTATTTCTGTCTTATCGTAATATCTTTGAGTTTCTATCTCCCATATTCCGCCTTCTTCTTCAAAATGTGTATATTTAGGTAATTTGCTAATATCATTTTTTATGTCTTGTACAGTTAAACCTTTTCTTATTTCTGCTGTATAGTTATTGTCATAAATCATTCCATTTGCATTTGATACATTAAATTGAATTTTAATTCCTTTTAATGTATATCTTAAGTCAATGTAATTAGTGCCCCAGTCATATATATCATAGTCTGGCCATATATCTGTTACCCCGTTTACAAAATCTTTTATATTTTTATCCCTTTCAAATTTTTCTATTAGTGTAAAAAAGTCTTCTAAATTTTGATATTCTTTTTCCACTCTATATACTGAAATATCTTCTTGAGTAAAAAATATGTATATTTCACTACTCTTGTATCCCATAATTCCTATGGTTGAAGAACCATATATTGGTTCTCCCAAGATTTCTTCTATTTTGTTAAGGTCTGTTCCTGGTTTTATATTATTTACAACTGATTTATTGTATTGTTTTGTAAAAACTATATTAAAAACCTTTTTATATACTGTTCTTATTTCTAATCCTTTTTCCGTAATGATTTCATAAGTTCCTGTTTTGTTTTTTTGTACTTCTATATCTAGCTTATTTCTTCTCCATTCGTTTTTTATTAATTTATTTATCTCGTCTGATTGTATATTTAAATCTGTTTTAATTACTCCTTCTATTTGTGCTATAGCTGTTTCTCTTCTTTTAATATTCCAATAATTCGTTACTCCATTTACTGCTATAGTTGTTACGGTTTGCTGTTTAGAATTACAAAACACACTTAAAGTTATTTCGTTTTCCTCATCTATAACTCTGAAATTATTGTATTTTTGTACATATGCCAAAAGTACTATCATATTTGTGTAAAACTGTTCATTATCTTCTTCTTCTGTATATAATGGTTGATTAAGTTTAACATATATGTCTGCAAGATATTTATCATCAGATGATTTAGTTTGTTTTATAAATTTAACGCCTTTAAATACTAATACCTCTTCTACTGTATTAAAGTCTTCCTTAGAGTTATATTCTTTGTTAGCATAATATTCCTCTGTATTCTTTTTACGTTCATTTTCTTTAAAAACATAATATGTAATAGTTAAGATTATAATAAGCAAAATTGCTAAAATTACAATTATTTTTTTTACTTTTCTTTCTTTTTCCATATTATTTCTTATTTTTTACCCTTTCCTTTTTTTAATGTTAAACTGTCTTCAATTGTTGCACTTTGTGACATCTTTAATATTTTTCTTATAATTTTTTCGCCTCTTCCAACACCTATTAATAGTAATATTGTAAATAACGGAATCTCTCTTATGATATTGGTTGCAAATCCCATTAACACAGCATATAAAAACAAATGCATTGGTTGTAACATGACATTCATTATTAGTTCTTTAAGTAGTATTTGAAAAGCTTGTGCTTTTCCATCTCCAACTTTATCAATTGAATATGTAACTGTTACTAGTGGTGAAATTATTACTAAAAAGCTAATCACAAAAAACCTTTTTAAATACATTAATAAGAATTTTATTTGGTAACACATTAATAGTATATAACACAAAAAGTTTTCTAATGGCTTCCATCCTCTTGGTTTTAGCAAAACCTGTCCAAGTGAGTCAAATATTAATAAATCTATGTTTTTTATGTCTTCTCCACTTAGTACATTTTCTATAATACCATTTAAAATTACTGTCAGCATATCTACTAATATTTTTCCAACAAAGAATATTAATCTAATTATAAAATGCATTGCAAATAATAATACTATACTCTGAAACCATGCAATAAGTTGGCTTTTATATTTTGCTTTTTCATCTGCAACAGTAGACATTGCCATTCTTATACCAATATATACTAATACTACCATATTTAAAATTATTGACATTACCCAAATTGCATAATACCATTTTTGTACATTCTGTTTTATTACATTGTTTGCTTTATTGGATGTCTCTGCATTGAATATGTTTGCATTTACTAAATCAATTTTATCTGTTAGCATACCCTGTATGGTAAACCATGGTATTAATAATGTACCTTCTTTTACGGTTGATGGAGCTACAATTGTGACTAAAATTCTTACTGTATATACAAGTGGGAAGAAAATAATTACTATAATACTTGCTATCCATCCGCCAAAGTTCGCCTTTTCATTTACTTCTTTATCAGTTGAACCATCCTCTGTCGGAACGCTTACTGTTCCATCACCCATAATTTTATCAACTGTTTCTTTGCCTGCTTTTTCGTCTTTACTTGATGTCACATCACTATAATTGTCTCCATTTTTTCCCGCCAATATATAATTAGGTAAAAGGGCATTTATTAAAATAGTGAATACTAATATAATAGATATACACTTTTTCATATAAATCCCCCTTTCTGTTTTTTAATTATTTCCTCTTAATTTATTCATATTTGTTTCAACAAATTCAAACTCTTTGGCTGTTGGTTGAATTGCTATTATCGCAGTATCCTCTCCAACTTTTAGTAGTCCTTCTCCTCTATTACATGTTGTTAAAAAGTATGCTTCTCCTTCGCTTAGTTTAAACACTTCTTTTATATATTGAATCTCTGATTTATCTTGTGCTAAAAAAAGTTTTGTATCTGATGATGTAAGTACTGCTTGTACCTCTGGTTTTTCATAAAAGTCTTGAAATTTTTGTGACATAACTGCTAATGAAACATTTCTTTTTCTTGCACGTCTTGCCATTGTATTTAAAAAGTCTACTGCCTCTGGGTATGGCAAAAGCATCCAAGCTTCATCTATTAACACTCTTTTCCTTTTTGCTTTTGATCTGTCTTCACTATTTTTCTTAACATATTTTTCCCAAATCCAAGATAGTAATATTTGTTGTGCAAGTGGTCTTGCAAATCTTTCTTCCAATTGTGATATGTCCAAATTTATAAATGGTACATCATCTAATAAATCAAATGTAGATTGTCCATCAAAATATGCCATCTGTCCATCATATTCTCTTATGTATTGTTTCATAACTTTTATTAAATAACTATAATGGAATCTATAATCTGGGTTATTATTCTTTTCAGCATTTTCAAGTATTCTTTTATACCATGAACCTATTGTTGGCATATCTTTTTTTATTTTGACTTTATCATTTGAATTTTTATATAAACTATTTACATCATTTGTTATTCCACAACGGGTATATTCTTCTGCTATTGCTTCTGCTATTATTTGTTTTGTAAGTTCGTTCACTTCTTGGCTTCTCGTACTACCTCTTGCCATTGTTAGTAAAGCTTGCGTTACGTCTTCTACTTTATTTTCTATACTTAACATCTTTCTTTCTTTACCTGTTATTTCATCTTTAAATGTTTCTATTTCAACATCAAATAAGTTTATTATTGTCTTTGAATTAGGACTTATTGTAACATTTATTCCACCAAGTGCTTCTGCAACTACCCCATACTCACCTTCTGCATCTAAGGCCAAGCTTTCTATTCCCATTAATACTGATGACCTTGCAGTTAAAGTTTTTATTGTAACACCTTTACCAGCACCAGATTTTCCAAATATAACCATATTGTAGTTAGTAAGTGTCGGACTAAAGTTATCAAATAGTATTGGAAGTCCTGTTTGCCTATTAAATCCTAGTGGTATACCCTGCTCGTGTCCTATATCTGATGAAAAGAATGGGAATACTGTAGACATAGACCTTCTATCAAATGTATGTGTTTCTTTAACTTTGTTTTCACAAAATGGCATATTCGTTTGAAAGGCTTCTTCCTGCATTGCCCATGCTGGTCTTAAACCTATCAATGTTTTAGCCATTTCAGCCGAAAGCAACTCCGTCTGTTTATCCAGGTCCTCAAGGCTATATGCAAATAGCGTACATGTCATTGATGTTTCAAACAATTTATTAAAACCTGCTGCAATCTCGTCTCTTAATTCTTCTGCCTCTATTCTTTTTTGAGCCAATATTCTTTCTCTATTAATATCTCCTCTATCAAGTGCAACAACTCTTTCTGATTCCAATTCATTTATTGTTCTATTTAACTCAGTTTGAGATATGTTTTCTGCTATTGGGTTTATAAAAACTGACACATTAATATCTCCAAAAGTATACATTCCTCTCAAAAATTCTGGGAAGGTACACATTCTTGGTATTGTTGCCACTACCATGCTTCTGGCATATCTTGTTTTGCTTGTTATTATTTCTAAATGGTTTAACTGGCTTGCATCTATTCCCGCTGGGGCTATCAAATCTTTTAGAGTCCTCTTATTCTTTTCTAAAAAACTTTTCTTTTCTTCAATTTGCTGTTCATCCAAATTAAATTCTTCTTTTCGTTCTTGTACATTTTGTTTTTTAAATTTCATGAATTTTTCCTCCTCTTTTCTTATGTTATTTTCCTTCCTCCGTAGTTACTGGTTTATCTGTTTTTGGTTTTCTGCCCCTTTTATTAATTTGTTCTTTTGTCTTTTTATATAATTGATTCGTCATTTGATGTTTGTGTTCTTCCGCAAGTTCTTGTGCCCTTTTAATTATTGCTTCTTCCATTTTTTGTTGCTCTTCTCTTATTTGTTCATCAGCTTTTTCTATACTTTCTGTTACCAAGTTGACTGCTTCTTCTTCTATTTTTTCATCAATTAATTCTGCTTTTTTCTTTAACACATCTTTTCCGGTTGTGTACAATGAATCATATTGAGTTTGTATTCCTTTACTAAATGGTAGCATGTTTGCATCATCTCTATTATATGCTACATATAGTAACTCTGCTAATTCTTCCGAATCAAGTATTCTTCCAGTTACTCCTGCTGAACCAATTGCTCTTAGAACCATTTTTGTTCTTGTATACAATTCTGAGAAAAATATATTATCTGCTTCTTCTTTATTAAATTTGTTATTTCCATTAAATTCGCTTGTATAATATGTAACAATTATATATGTTTTTTGTTTTAACACATTTTTGTTAAGGCTTAATCTACTCACATAATTTGTTATATCTGCTCCATATTCCAATACATTTGTCTTTCTTTTCAATTCAAATCTCAGTTTTTCAATTGTTCTTGTATCTCTTAACGCCTCAGCTTGATTTATTTTTCTTTGTAATATTTTTATGTCATTTTCTATTACATGTATTTTAGATTTATATTCATCTACTATATTTTCAAGATTTAAGCTTTGTGTTTGAACATATAATTGTATTGGAAATCTTAAGGTGTTTAAAAACTGAACAAATCCCTCTTCTACAGCCACTTTTTCTTCTTCTGAAAGCAAGTCATAATTTACACCTTGACATTGTATAACCATTAAATATTGTGTTCTTCCATTTCTTATTATCATATTATTTTTTATTTCATCAAAATTCAAGAATTTTTTTACATTTTCCATTCTTATTCCTGATGAACTCTGCGTAGATGTAGACTCCGAATATTCTTCATTATTCTTTTCTTTATTCGACTGTTTCTTTTTTATTTTTAGAAAATATAGTATTATTGCACATACCACTATTAAGAATATTAATATGAATAATATACTTACTAACATTGTTAAAACATTGTCCATGCTTACTTTTCCTCCTTTGTATATGTATATATCTTCTTGTTCTTTTTGAATTTTATATATCTTAAAATTATCTCTCCCAATGGAATACCACCTATTTTCTTTGTTATTGGTATTTGTGCAATAACTGGCACATTAAATCTGCCAATAACAAAACCAATAAGTGCAAAAAATATTATAAATCCAATCCCTAGTCCTTTTAATTTTAATAGAGAAAAAAAGTAAAAGAACAGAAGGCCAATTAATACTCCAGCCCCTGTTGTTGCTAACGATTTTAATGTAAATATTACTAGAATTCTTGTTTCTCCTCTTAAATTACGTGGTACATTATATGTTCCCATATTATTCCTCCTTAATATCTTAAAGATATTTTTGTTCTCTTTTGTTATGCAATTCTACCATACTCGTCATTATTTATAACAACTTGTGAGGTAGTTATAATATCGTCCATAAGATCATATGTTAATTTCCAAATTGTATATGCTCCTAATATAACTACTGCTGAAATTGCAAGTCCTATTAGTTGTCCTTTTATTTTACCTTGTTCTTCCGGACTTGCAGTTATAAATTTAATTCCCATTACTACTCCTACTACAAATAATACTACTAATCCCACCGCAAATAGTATTTGAGAAATTGGAGCAATTGCGCTTGCAATGTCATCCGGATTAAATATTTGTTCACCATTGCGTGCCGCTATAAACCAATCCCTTGCCTCTTTTACTATATCTACACCATATGATATTTGAAACGGCTGTATAAGTATAAATAGTACAAATAATATTAAAATAATTCTAACTAACATTTTGCTTTTCATAATATCACCTCTATTTTACACTATTATATATATAATAACGTTTTTCTCCATATTTTTCAAGACTTTTATCTATGTAATATAAAAAATATATTATCGTTATTTTTTTGTAATAATTTTCTTTATTCTTCTACGGAAATAATATTTTCAGCTTTTGCTATACTATACATTAATTCCACTTATGAATGAATTTATTATGCCCAGCACTGTACTAAACCCAAATAGAATAACTGCTCCTATTACATATGCCATTAATTTTTCTTTAATTGTAGCCTTATCATTTGTAGACGAATACATATATCTTATTCCAAGTATCGTAAGTGTTATTAAAGCTACCGCATATCCAATAAGTTGTGTAACATACAACACTTTTCCTCCCATCTTTCTTATACTTGATGCAGAGCTATTATTTTTATTCCAAAGATTTCTCATTGACTCTGTAATGCTACTTGCATATATGCAGTTGCATAAACAAAAGGTTACTAATATTGTCACTATTAAAATTGCTATGAACTTTTTCATATTTCTCACCACCCATTTACGTGAATTAGTTAATGTAGGTATTCTTTAAACTTTTTTTGATTTGAATAATTATTTTTAATAAAAAAAAGCTATTAAAATTAATAGTTAATTTTAATAGCTTTTTAGTGCATTTTATTATTTTCCTTCTACAAACTTTTGAATAACAGAAAGTAATGCACTGGCTCCAAATAATAGTACGGCACCTACTACATATACTGTCATACCTTTTTTGTAGTCTGCTTTTTCATTTGGTGATGCTGCAACATATTTAATACCAAGTATTGTTAGCATAATTACAGCAACTGCCATACCAACTATTCTTACAATGGTTAATATTTGTCCTGCAGTATTTGTTACCTTTTCGCCAGCAGTTCCTGCAGGTTTCGGTTCTATTGGTTCAAATCCAGTTGTTGCCCTTACTATTGTTGTTGATAAAGTAATTAATGCTATAGCAATAAGTAAAACAGCAATTATTTTTAAAGTTTTATTTTTCATATTTTCTCCTCCTATAATAAATTATAATAAAATTAACTATCTAATTAAATTATAACTGATTTTCGTTAAAAAATCAAGCTTTTTTGTCATAATTTGTCAATGTAACCATTTATTCTGGATCGTAGTCTCTGCAAGAGTCATTGCTATCATGAAGTTTTCCATCTTCGTCACAATACTTTCCATCATATTTGCTACAATTTCCGCATCTATCACTCATATATAACACCCCCATTGGCTTTCACCCATATTTTAACATTAAATTAATAATAGCACTATTTTCGCTTCCAGTCAACATTTTTCCAAAAAAAGTGTTAATTAGCGCCTTTTTCTATCTTTTTTGTTATGATTTTTAGTGCTTTTTCTCTTGGCAACATAACTACATGTCCACAGCCTATGCATTTTAATTTAAAGTCTACTCCTACTCTTGTTACTTCCCATTCTTTGCTTCCACATGGGTGTTGCTTTTTTGTTTTTACTATATCGCCTATATTGTAATCCATTTTATTTCATCCCTTTTTATTTCACAAATAATGCTATCCTTTTCTCTATGCTTGATTTACCAAGAACTTGCATTATTTCATATAAGTCTGGTGTTTGTTGCCTTTTAGTTAAAGCAACTCTTAATACTGTGCTTATGTCTCCCACATGCCCTTTCCAGTTTTCTGGATTCTGCTTATATTCTTTAACTTCTCTTGCATATCCCATTTCTTCTGCTAAATCTTTGATTTTATCAAACCATGTTTGTTTATCATCATTAAAGTTAAAATATTTTTCTATGTACAGTTTTAAGATTTTATTTATTTCTTCTTTATTGTCAATTTTTGCAAACTCATATTTTCCTTCATCCTTTAAAAATTCTTCATCATACATATATATAATAGAATTTTTTACATCTGACCATTTAGAGATGTCTTTTCTTGGTTTTGCATTTCCTCTTTCTATTCCTATTATTTTTAATGCATATTCCTTATTTTCAAGAAGTTTTAATAATTCACTATCATATTTTGTAGCCCAACTTAATGTTTCATTATATACTTTTTCTGCATCAAATCTTGATATTATTGTTTTAGATATATCCAGTAACTTAACCATATCAAAAAGTGCTCCACTTACACCCATTTTGTTAAATTGCAACTCAAATTCTTTTAAATCGGCTAAAGGATTAGCTTTTCTCCAACTTTCAAAGTTTGAATTTGCTATATTTAACAAGTATTCGCAAACTGCTTCTGGTGGAATTCCTTGTTCATGGTAATAACTTACTGCCGCCTCTGGATCTTTTCTTTTACTTATTTTTCTTTTGCCACCCTCATCCATTTTCATAAGTGGTGCAATATGGGCATATCTTGGAGCTTTAAATCCTGCTGCTTGAAATAATTGCAAATGTAATGGTACAGAAGATAGCCATTCATCTCCTCTTATAACTACTGTTGTTCTCATTAAATGGTCATCTACTAAATGAGCAAAATGGTATGTTGGTAATCCATCAGCTTTTATAATTACTATGTCTTGATCGTTTTCTGGGAAGTCAACTTTTCCCTTTATTAAATCTTGATGTCTTATCTTTTTTTCTTCATTCCCTCTTGATTTAAAACGAATTATATATGGTTCTCCAGCTTTTATTTTTTGTGTTGCTTCTTCTATTGGTAAATTTCTGTACTTTGCCCATACACCATAATACCCAGGTCTTATTTTTGCCGTTTCTTGTTTTTTCCTCATCTCTTCCAATTCTTTTTCTGTTGCAAAGCAAGGATATGCCAAATTATTTTCAATAAAATATTTTGCATATGCTTGATATATTTCTTTCCTTAAACTTTGTTTATATGGCCCATATGCGCCTTTTTCCTCTTGTTCATTTAGCATTCCTTCATCAAAGTCAATTTTAAAATCTTTTAAGGAATTTACAATTCCTATTGTCGCATCTTGAACCTCTCTTTTTTGGTCTGTATCTTCAATTCTTAAAAATACTACTCCTTTTGTTTGTTCTGCCATTTTCCATGCAATTTGAGATTGATATAATCCGCCAATATGTACATACCCCGTAGGGCTTGGTGCAAATCTTGTAACTATTGCTCCTTCTGGTAAATTTCTTTCTGGATATTTTTCCTCATAATATTTTATATCTTTTGCATTTGGAAAAATCAAATTTGCTAAATCTTTATAATCCATTTTACTCTCCTTTTATTGCAAGGAAATAACTATGTACTTCCTTGACACTCTAATTTTATATTGTTATATTTCCATAATTACTGGCAATATCATAGGATTTCTTTTTGTTTTTTGGAAAATATAATCTCTTAAGTTATCCTTTAATGTTGATTTTATTGTTGACCAATCTCTAATACGTTTTTCTTCGCATTTTTTTACTTCTTCTCTTATTACTCTTTTTACATCTTCCATTAAGTTTTCTGACTCTCTTACATAAACAAATCCCCTTGACACTACATCTGGCCCAGATACTATTTCCCCTGTCGAAGAATCCATTGTCATTACTATTACTATTAATCCGTCTTGTGATAAATGTTGTCTGTCTCTTAATACAATATTTCCAACGTCTCCAACGCCTAAGCCATCTACCAATATTTTTCCTGATGGTACTGAATTTGTCAATTTTGCTTCTTTTTCGTTAAGTTCTAAAACCCTTCCATTTTCTAGCATAAATATATTTCTAGGATCTACTCCAACTTTTCTTGCTGTTTCCGCGTGTGCTCTTAATTGTCTATATTCTCCGTGTACTGGTAAAAAGAATTTTGGTCTTACCAATGAAATTATCAATTTTTGTTCTTCTTGGCAAGCATGTCCTGAAACATGTATGTCCTCTAATGAGCTGTAAATTACTTCTGCGCCAATTTGCATTAAGTCATCTATTACTCTTGATACAAATTTTTCATTTCCTGGTATTGGAGTTGCAGAAATTATTACTAAATCATTTGGTGTAATTGAGACTTTTTTGTGCTCTCCAGATGCCATTCTTGTTAGTGCAGACATTGTTTCGCCTTGACTTCCCGTTGTAATTATTACCAATTGTTCATCTGTATAATTTTTTATCATATCTATATCTATAAATGTATTTTCTGGTACGTTTATATATCCCAATTCTTTTGCAGTTTCTATCATATTAATCATACTTCTGCCACAAATTGCAACTTTTCTATTATATTTAACAGCCGAATTAACAATTTGTTGAACTCTGTGGACATTTGAAGCAAATGTTGCTACAACTATTCTCTTTTTTGTGTTTAAGAATAGCTTATCAAATACTTCTCCTACTGAACTTTCTGACATTGTATATCCTTTTCTCTCAGAGTTTGTGCTATCTGAAAGCAATGCCAAAACGCCATTATTTCCTAATTCTGCGAGTCTTCCAAAATCCATAACCTTTTCATCTATCGGTGTATAGTCTACTTTAAAGTCTCCAGTGTGTATTACTGTTCCAACAGGTGTATGAATTGCAAGCATTACAGCATCTGGAATACTGTGTGAACTTCTTATAAATTCCACTTTAATATTGCCAAAGTCTACTGTTTCGCCTTGATTTACAACTGTTAGCTTTGTACTTCTTAATAATTTATGTTCTTCCAATTTATTTTCTATTAAGCCTATTGTCAATTTTGTTGCATAAATTGGTATATTAATTTGTTGCAATATATATGGTATAGCTCCAATATGATCCTCGTGTCCATGTGTTATTACTAAACCTTTTATTTTTTCTTTATTTCTTTCTAAATATGTTACATCAGGTATTACTAAATCTACGCCAAGCATATTGTCTTCTGGGAACTCTAGTCCACAGTCTACTAGTACAATCTCATTTCCATATTCAAAAACAGTAATGTTTTTTCCTATTTCTTCTAACCCACCAAGTGGAATTATTTTTAAATTTTCTTTTTTAAATTCAAACTTTATGCTTTCTTTTTTATTATTACTTCTTGCCTTTTTATTTTCTGTTTTGTTTTCCTCCCCTCTTTTATAGCTTCTTCTTTGTGGTTTTCTTTTTTGCTCTTTATCCTTTTGTTCTGTTTCAATTGTCATGTTTTTATATCTCCTCCTTATTTTTTATCAAATTTATATACTAAAAAATAGTTTATCCTTTTCTAAACTATTATAATTACAAAATATTTATATTTAATTTTACAATAGAAATCAAATATGTTTATATTATTTTCCGCACAAACCAAACATATTTTACCACTTTAAATATTTAATATTCCGATTATACTTTAATTTTATATATATAAATCTCTTCTTTACCATTTTTGGTAACAACTGTTACCTATTATACACTTTTTTCTTTGCATTGTCAAATTTAAAAAAGATACAGCTTTTGCCATATCTTTTATATGAATTCATATAATTTATATAAATTTCAAATCTTATTTTTTATTTACTAAGTCTTTTAAAGCTTTTCCGGCTTTGAATACAGGTGCTTTAGATGCAGGTATTTTTATTTCTTCTTTAGTTTGTGGGTTTCTTCCCTTTCTAGCAGCTCTTTTTCTTACTTCGAAAGATCCAAATCCAACTAATTGAACTTTATCTCCTTTTGCTAATGTCTCTGATACAACATTTACAAATGCATTTAATGTTGCTTCAGCATCTTTTTTTGTTTCTCCTGTTTTAGCTGCAATAGCTGCAATCAATTCTGTTTTGTTCATTTTTATTACCTCCTATAAGATTTCAAATATGTAGACAATGCAATCTACTATTAACATTATTCGCCAAAGTTCCTTAAAATCCTTCTTTTTTTATGCCAAATTTTCCGAAAGTCTACATTTCACTAGCTTTACCAGTTTTTTCTTCTCAAAACTCCTCATTTTACTGCTTTTCAAGGTTTAGAATTTCAAGTATCTTTTTACCAAATGGAATCATTTTTATATTATCCTTGTCTAATATTTTAAAAACAATAATAAAAATTCCGTATATTAATATGGCAAAGCCAATTGCTAATATTATGCTTAATTTGTCGCTAAATATACTTAAACATTTATTATATGTGTATATTGCACCAATTATCATAATTGTTGTTGCCATCAATGGCTTAATCACAAAAGTTGATAATTCTAATTTTAATTTTATTGTTTTTCTTAATACTGTATAATCTATTATTACTGCAACCATATGACAAATTACTGTTGAAACAGTGGCTCCATTAATTCCACCTAATATAAATACGTTTGGATCTATTTTTATAAGTATTAAATTTAATATTAGTTTTATAACTACTCCAACTGTTAAAGCTATTGCTGGTACTATTACTTTACCTAATCCTTGCAAAACTCCACTAATTGTTTGTTCTAAAACTATAAATATAATTGAAACTGCACTTATTTGTAATACAATCGCACCATTGCTTTGATTTGGAAAAAGTAATTTTAAAATTGGTTCTCCAAAGAATATCAGTCCCGCCATACATGGCAGTCCCATTAATATTGTTAGTAAAATTGAAAATGATACTCTTTTTTTTATTGTTTCTGAATCTCCCATGGCTTTAGAATATGCTATTGTTGGTATCAAACTTGTTGTAAGTGCCACATTAAATGACATTGGTAACATTACAAGAGTATCTACCTTACCACTTAATATTCCATATTGGATTTTTGCTTCATTTTCACTTAAAAAGTTTTTTAATCCTCTAACTACTGTTATTGAGTCTATGCTTTTATTTAATGACCCCAGTATAGAGGTTAGTGACATTGGTATAGATACTGTTAATACTTCTTTAATTGTGCTTAAAATTCTAGTGTATTTATATTTTTTTGTTTTGATTAGTTCTTTGGCTATTTCTTTTTTTATTGTTTTATAATAAATATATAAATACCAAAATCCCACAGAAGTTGCTAAGGTTGTAGCTAGATTTGCTCCTGCAGCCATTATTGTTGTATTTATTCCTGAGGTCATTGCTAATAATTCTACAACAATAATGGTAAATACCATTTTAAATAATTGTTCTATTGTTTGAGAATTTGCTGTTACTTTTACATTATTTCTGCCATTAAAGTACCCTCTAATTACACTAATTAATGTAACAAAAAATATTGATGGAGATAGTGCTACTAAGGAATATTCTGCTTCTGGAATTTGTAGCCATTTTTCTGCTATAATTTCTGCTCCTAAAAAAAGTATTAATGAACATGTAAACCCGATTAGTGCAAATGTTACAAACGCAATTTTAAATGTTTTATGTGCTCCTTTGTTATCTCCTATTGCCAATTTTTCTGACACTAATTTTGCTATGGCATTTGGTATTCCAACAGACGAAAATGTAAGCAATAAAGCATATATTTGAAATCCACTTGAATATATTGCATTTCCAGTGTCTCCAAATCCCTGTTTATTCGTTAAATATACTCTGTATATTAGTCCTAATATTTTAATTAGAATATGTGAAATCATTAGAACTAATACTCCACCCATAAAGCTTTCTTTTTTTAATTTCTTTTTATTTTTCATCAATTACCTCTTGCACAAATATATTCTGTTTTTTTTCTTTTATGAATTTTTAATTTCAAGTCTGACTAGTAAAATTTTGAGAGGATTTTTTTGTCAAAAGTCTTGTTTTTTTGCTGATTTTGTAGGATAATATATATGTAAGGTTAGATTTAATGAAAGTGGTGGAATAAGTGAAATTATTTGATAAGTTTTTAAAACTACTAAAGACAGATAGAAACACATTTATGACTTATATTTTAACAATAATATCTTTTTACATATTAGTAGACAGAGTAGTAGAAATGCTGTTTATTATTTTTACGGGAGTTTCTTATTCATATTGGGGACCTGTAAAATATACACTCGCCATAGCTTGTGTATCTTTTGCATTTTTCTTTTCTTCTGGTTCTAAATTCGCTAGAGCAGATATTAATAAGTTAAGAATATTTCATACATTTATAGTTAGCTTTTATATAGTATGTATTTCTGCATTAGTTCAATGGCTAAATGCAATTATATGGCTAGGCTTATTGTCTTTGCCTAATTTTGTTGAGCTTGTAACAGATTTTTCATATTTATTTAAGCCTGCATTCACTGCATTAGGAATATATATACCTCTTGTAACATTTTATAAAGTTATTAAATGGCTTATATTCTCTATTAATGATGTTAAAGACATTAGAGATTCTATATTTGATTATGGCGGTATTGATTTATCTGCAAAACCAGAAGGTGTTGGAAACTTTACATGTGAAGTAAAAGTTTGTATGAACACGGAAAGTGGTGAAGATGTAAAAATACCTGAAGCTAAACGTTTTGAATCTTTACTTGTTGTTGGTGTTTCCGGTTCTGGAAAAACAGCTACAATTTATGAACCAATGATAGCAAGAGATTTTGAAAAGAAATATTTCTTTAGAGAAGTTGCGAAAGAAATGGGATTTACTGCATTAAAAACAGGTATTGCTACATTAACATATCCATACTCAAATGATTATTTAAATAAAAACTTCTCATTATCTTTGTTAACGCCAAATCCTGACAAACTTGATATTTACAAAGCATATATGAAAAAAATGACAATTTCTTCTTCTGGAAGTCGATTTGTTTATAAAGATTTAGGATTAACGTATATGGCTCCTGACCCAGATACAATAGAAACTATGGCAGGAGTTGCAAAAAACTTTAGTTTACCAGTAAATATTATTGATCCTAATAACTCTGATTCTGTTGGATTAAATCCATTTATATATAAAGACCCTATAAAAACTGGTATTGCAATTTCCTCTGTATTAAAAGGATTATTTGCAACGAACAGACCTGATTTAAGTTTAGCATTTAGAGAAAATGCAGCAATACAAATATTAGAAAATCTTTCTATTTTATTAAAAGAGATGTATCCAAGATTGCATGAAGGTTCATTACCCAATTTAGAAGATTTACTAAATATGTTAAACGATTTTAGTCTAATTGAAGAAATGACAGAGCAAATGAAACAAATACCAGAACTTGCAGATAAATATAAAATATTAATTAGATATATGGAAAACAATTTTTATGCAAATAGTACAGACTTAAATAATACAAAAACTTCTGTATTTACTGCTTCTGCAGAGTTAGACAATTTGTTAAGATATCCAGGTGTTAAAAATATATTGTGTAATAGAACAAACAATTTGGATTTTGATAAAGCATTAGAAAAAGGAGAAATTACTTTATTATGCACAAGAAGAGGAGATTTAGGACCTAATGCACATAAGGCTTTCGGTTTATTCTTTATATTATTAATGCAACAATCTATTTTATCACGTCCAGGAAATGACACTACTAGAATTCCACATTTCTTGTATATAGATACCTTCCCAGACTTTATATGTAAAGCAACAGAGCCAATATTCACAGTTTATAGAAAATACAAAGTTGCAACGGTATTAGATTCCCAAAATTTATCTCAATTAGAAGGTGAAGGGAATTCCTCAAATGGTCCTGGCAAACACTTTAGAGATACAATACTAGCTAACTGTGTTAATAAAATAATTTTTGGAAATGCTTTACCAGAAGACCTTCCATGGTGGGAACAAGAATTACAAACAAAAAGAGAATGGCAATGGAAAAAAAGCTATCAAATGGATCCATCAAAAAAGGATTATGGATATGATTCTAAAGCATCAGACATTGGCTTTAACTGGATACCTAACTTTAAAACAGGCAAGATAAAATCTTTAAAAAGTAATCAAATTATTTTTAAAGTTAAAAATCTAAAAGGTCAAAGCGTTGTAGATAAAGGTAAGGTTGAAAAGCTTGAATCTAAATATAAAGAACCTCATAAAGTAAAAGAATTTAATTTTGATAAATTTACCAGCGGAATATCTCAAGAAGCAAAAATTAAAGAAAAAGCTCGTAGAGCTATTAAAAAACGTTTAGACGATGATTATAATGATGATGACCCAATCAAAATAGACACTTCTGATTCTAGCTTCTTATTTGATAATGAAGATGCTATTATAGTAGATTTAAAAAAAGGAAATAGCAATTAATAGGAAAAAAGAAACCATATAGTAATTTATATGGCTTCTTTTTTTATGTATTTATTTAATTTTTCTTGCTTCTAAATAATATCTTTTATCATAGCTATGTCCCATCGAAAATGTTTTTCTTGGTAATGCTCCATCTAGTATAACAGTTTTAAATAATTCTGATTTATGCATATTTGGTAATAAAAATCCTATATTTCCTTCTTGTTCTCCTAATTTTTCTGTTGTCTCTTCTCCATGTATATAGTCTACTTTTCCTCCATTTTTCTTTAAATATTCGTCTATAAACATTTGTAGGCTACCTACTGCCAAATTAGATTTAGGATTTTTTATAACTATTTTTCCTTTTTTACCTTTATATACATATTGTATTACTTGTCCCTCTCCTTCTTCTGATGTTTCGTAGAATTTCTTTAATTCCTCCATCATGTGTTCTGGGTTAACTCCAAATACTACTCTATGTATTGGTTCAAAGTCAAGTGCATCACTATGTAAGTTAACAACCTCTACTAATGCATATCTTGCTGGATGGTTCTCGTATTCTTCCTTTGTCAATGTTTTCTTTAAATTTTCATAGCATGTTTTTGCTGTTGCTAATGAGTGGTTTCCATCTCCTACAGAGAATAATAGGACTCCTTTATCTTTTACATTGTATTTCTGCTCAAACTTTTCTTTATCTGCTAATTCCCCTATTCCTTCTAACACTTTTTCTATAAGTTCATCATTAAGCTTATACCCTTTAATATGTCCACCATTTTTCATTAGATCTGTATCATATACCTTATCTTCCTCACTTACTTTATCTGTTAGTCCTTCTATTATTTCTTTTTTATCATCATCAATTAATAACATTATATGAGGTAATTCTAATGGAGCATTTTCTCTAACTTTTACTCTTGGTGGTATTCTCTCTAATACAGTTCCTTCTGTTGCTCTTATCAATGTTTGAGAATCTTTAGCAAAAGAATAATCTTCTAAATCTACTTTTCCCATTAGCCCTTTTCTTATTCTGCCATCTGCTTGAGTTCTTTCTACATATATTAAACTATCTTTTAAAGTTCTAAAGAAATTATTATTAATTAATTTTTTCATTTCTTCATTAACTTCTGCTATTTTTTCTGCAACATTATCTTCTTCCAAGTATATTTCTGGTAATGTTACTTTTAGAGTTGATGGTTCGTCTCCAACAATTTTAGTTACATCCTCCCAGTATTCTGGCTCTGATGTGTATTGATCACATGCTATAACAGCCCATTTGCTCATATCTGCGTTTTCTGGCAATAATATGTCAGCTTTTGAAAATGGTATTTTCATTTCTTCACATTCCTTTCTTTAAAATATATAAATTGAAAAATTTTTCAATTATTAGCTTAATAATTTTATTTTTTCTGTAACCATTTGATACTTTTGTGTATCAGGGTCTAGTTTTATTGATACAAGTGTGTCTTCTAGTGTGTCTGAATTTTGCTTTAAGTCTGTTGTAAAATACAAATTTATTTTATCTATTTCTAATTTGTTTATAACTATATGTTTAAATGCTTCTGCTATATGTTTTTCGTCTTCACATACTATTATTAACTGTGGTAATGCCGTATATCCACAATCTCCCGGCACAAAGTTTTCATAGAAATCCTTGTACATTCTAATTTTATCTGTCAATTTGTTTTGCCAATCATCTTCTCTTCTTATTACTTCAAATAAAAACTGTATTGACTTTTCGCCTTTGGTTAATTTTATTCCTCCACCTGATGCTTTAAATACCTTGCCTAATGTTTTAGCTTTTAATGCTGGCTTTGGAGTATATGACTCATATGCCTTAACCTTATTTAAATATGCTATAATAACCTGATTTCCTGCTAGTCTTTTTTTTATCATGGCAACTGGTTTTGTATTATCTGTTGGTTGCCATTTACATTCTATTCCTCTTGAATCTAGCAAGTATTTTCCCATTTTTTCTAAGCAGTATATTCTATATATTCCCTTTCCATCTTGAGAATCAAAATAATATCTGGTTAATATTTTTGACTTTACTAATTGTTCCAATTTATTATTCAATTTCTCTTGTGAACCTACATCTATTCCCTTTTTCTCTAGCATTTGTAATATTTGTCTAGAAGTAATAAATTCAAATTCGTTTACTATCTCTAAAATAGTAAAGTGTAATTCATTTATATGTCCTAAGTTTATCCTCTGTACTATTTGGCTCATTGATACATAACCATCTTTTCCATCAAATACTTTTATCTCTCCAGGTCTAATTGCAAATGGAGAAACTGTTGCTTTTATTTCATTGTCTCTAACCATATTACTACTCATTCCTCTCTTTATTAGATATAGCTATTTTATCACAAAATAGCACATTTGTCTACTTTATTAGCTCCTTTATTTGACCGCTTTTTAAATACTTCCATTCTCCTAATTTCAAGTCTTTTACATTAATGTTTCCTATTCTACTTCTATGTAGTGCCAATACTTTTTTTCCTATTGCATTACACATTTTTCTTACTTCTCTATTTTTTCCTTCATGTATTGTTATTTCTATTCTAGATATATCTTTTACCTCGTCTATTTTTAATATTTTTACTTTTGCTTTTCCTGATATATAGTCATCTATTTTTACTCCTTTTTCAAGCATTTCTATTTCTTCTTTTGTAATTTTTCCTTTTAGAGTAACATTATATGCTTTTTCTATTTCATATTTTGGGTGAGTTACTTTATATATAAATTCTCCATCATTGCTTAAAATTAGTGCTCCTGATGTATACATATCTAGTCTTCCTACAGGCACAATTTTTTCTTTGATTTTTATTAAATCTAGTACTGTATCTCTATTAAATTGATCTTTTACGGTTGTAACGTAACCTATTGGTTTATTTAATAAAATGTATACTTTTTCTTCTACTGTTGACACAGGTTTACCTTCAAAAGTAACCTTATCCTTTTCAATATCTATTTTTGTACCTAATTCTGTTACTGTTTTTCCGTTCACTTCAACTTTTCCCGCTAAAATATATTCCTCTGCCTTTCGTCTAGAGCATATACCACTATTAGCCAAAAATTTTTGTAATCTAATTTGTTCCATTTTTTTCCCTTCATTTTTATCTATAATTTTTTTAATATTTCTTCAAAATACTGTGGCAGTGGGGCTGTTAATTCCATATGCTTATTTGTTATTGGATGCATAAATTCCAATTTATATGCATGAAGCATTTGTCCTTCTATACCAAACTCGTTTTTTCCATTTGAATATACTGCATCACCCACTACTGGATACCCTATTTCTGCCATATGTACTCTTATTTGGTGAGTTCTTCCTGTTTCTATTTTTATTTCTAACAGTGTATATTTAGAATATCTTTTTAAAACTTTAAAATGTGTTATAGCTTGTTTTCCATTTTTTGTTACTGCCATTTTTTTTCTATCTTTTGTACTTCTTCCTATTGGCATATTAATTGTAGCCTCTTCTTCCGGCACATTCCCTCTTACAAGTGCAATATATGTTTTTTTTACATTTCTTTCTTTTATCTGTTCGCTCATATTTATATGTGCTTTATCATTTTTTGCCACTATTATTAGCCCTGAAGTATCTTTATCTAATCTATGTACAATACCAGGTCTTAATTCTCCACCAATACCAGACAAACTGTTTTTGCATATCGATAAAATTGCATTTACTAATGTACCATCTGGATTTCCATTTGCAGGATGAACAACCATTCCTTTTGGCTTATTTACCACAATTATATCACTATCCTCATATATTATATCTAATGGTATTTCTTGCGCCTTTAATTTAGTTTCTTTTGCTTCTGGTACATCTATACTAATATTATCATTTGCTTGAACCTTATATGAAACTTTTTCTGATTTATCATTAACCAAAACATTGTTGCTTTCTATTAATTTTTTTATCATTGTTCTAGATAATTCGTTAAAATTCTCTGCTATATAAATGTCCAATCTTTTTCCCTTATCATTTTCATTTACTATTACATTTTTCATTTTATTTTAGTTCCTTTTTTAAGTTTTTTAATTCTCTTGTTGTATATATTGCCATATTTAATGCAAATGCTATCCATCCTATTACCACTAATATATCTGCTATATTAAAAGTTGGAAAATTAAATACTGGCGATATATCTATAAAGTCAATTACCCTTCCTCTAAATATTCTATCTATTAAATTTCCAAATCCTCCAGCTAAAATTAATGCTAACGAAATATTGGTAAATTTGTTTGTCATCTCTCTTTGTTTTACCATAAATCTGATAATTATTATAATTATAAATATGCTTATTATAATATTACTAATTCCTCCATTTGAATTAATCCCAAATGCCACACCTTTATTCTCTACATATGTAAAATTCAATATGTTCTGTATTACAGTTATTGAATTTTCTTTAATATTTGTTATTACTAACCATTTTGTTAATTGGTCAAATATTATTAATGTTAGTATTAATAATGTCAATAAAACTGCTCTTTTTTTCATTTATATAACCATTCCTTTATTTGCATCTTTCATAAACCACAAAATTATCGTCATTATACATTTCTAAAAATCCAGAGTCATTAGAAATAAATGTATTTAATTTTGATTTTTTCTTTAATATAATATGAGTTATATCATATTTTTCAAAAGTATCTTCATAATATCTCTCCATACTTGACGTTTTGATGAAATCTGTGAATATATCTCTACCGTCGTATTCTCCGTTTTCTGCACGTTTTCCATTAAATTCTGGTGCATATAAATCTGCCCTAGAATCTATAAATACAGGAACTCCTTTGTATAACAAATAGCTTCCATAATTATATTCATTAAACAACTTCATATTTTTTACATCAAGGTTTTGTAAAATCCATTCTGTTGCTTCTACAGGATAGTTCTTTTTACTTACAAAACTATTTCCTATTTTTCCACTATACATTCCCAAACTCATTATTATCACTAATAATATTACAATTGCATCAACTTTTTTATTATTTAATGCACTCAACAGTTCATTTTTTGCTTCTGGAGCATATTTTTCAAACATACTTGCAACAAGTTTTGAAAATATAAATGAGCCTATAAGCACCAATAAAGATGTTTGCCTTCTTGTCATAAATGCTAATAGTACCAATCCTGAAAGCATAAATAAATCTCTTAATTTAATTTTTGTATCTGTAAAAATTAATATAACTAGAAACATTACTAAAACAACCATAATTGGAATATTATTTATTAACGTTAATGGTAAGTGCTCGCTAATATTGTTAGTAGTATTCCCCTGCATTGTTTTTACTAAGTAGGTATATGGTGTTGTTCCAAGTGGTGTTAATAATCCCGTAAAAACAGATATAAATAATATAACAATTAAACCTTTTGTTGCTGTTTCTTTTTTTATTTTAATTTTATATGGATTTTTTCTTCTTTTTCTTTCTTTTTCTAATACTTTTAGATGATTTTCTTTTATCTTTTCTAACTGTACTTCAAGTTCAATAGCCTGATTTTCTTTTCCACTTTTATAAAACTTTTCAATTCTGCCTTTAAATCTTCTAACTTGCATTTTATAAAATAAGTCTGATTCTATTATTGATGCCATAATGTATTCTGCTATATATGGCAAAAATAAAACAAAGTAAAATGGCCATACTGCAACATGTATGTTTGCTATAAGAGTAGAAATTGCTAGTAATCCAAACAAAAATATCCTTTTATTTGTTTCTATATAATTTTCTATAAATAAAATAGTTAAAGCAAACAATATAAATGTTACTAGTTGCGCTCTTGCTGCAATATAATTTTTTAATAAATATAGCACTCCAAGTGTTACTAAAAATGATATTATGTTGTTTTTGGATAATTTTGAATTGACTAAATATATCACTATGCCTAATATAACACTTAAAACAACCGTTGCTATATATACCGCCGTAAAACCTCCTATTCCTATGTTTTCTCCTAAGTTATATATTATATATGTTCCTGTATCATATGCCCAATGTGGATACGTGTATGGCAAATTTTCATGCCAAGAAAATGGATCTTGCATATCTATTCCGTTTTCTAATATGTGCTTACCTATAGCAATTGTATAATATGTGTCATTTTGAAATGTAATTGGTGTAATTGAAAATGCAAATATAATTATTGATACAATCGCTATGACGTCAATTCTTTTTATTTTTTTCATGTATAACCTCCAGTTATATGTTAAACTCTGTATATATTGCACTATGGTCTGATGTTCCTTTGGCATCTATTGTTTCAAATTTTATTAATTCTATATTTCTTGAGTAAAAAATTGTGTCTATACAGCCTTGTCCGAGTTCAGAAAACCATGTGTCTTCTATATTGTTTATTTTATCCAATTTTCTATTTAATATTTCGTATTCTTCATAGCTCTCTTTTTCTTCAAATATATACTTCCCCTTGCCCAATCTCGTTACTCCTACGTTAAAGTCTCCGCCTACTATTATTATTTCACTTGGATCTATTTTGCTTATGATTCTGCACAATTCTTTTGCAGCTAATATTCTCTCGTCTTCATATGTTGATAAATGTACTGAAAATAAATTCAGTTTTGTAGTTCCTAATGATATTCTATTATATAATATTCCTCTTTGTTCATGTTTTGTGTCTGTTAATGGCATTAAATAATTTGCCGAAAAAGATATTAGAAATTTGCTTATTATTCCGTCACCATAGTATCCATCCTCTAGTGTTATATTGCTTTCCATTGAACAGTAATATAACCCAACTTTTTTTGCAAATTCTCTAATTTGGTTCATTTCTCCTGCCCTTTTTGTGTACATATCTACTTCTTGTAAAAATATTATATCTGGTTTGTATTCTTTTATTAAATTAGCCTGTCTTTCTATATCTACTTTATTATCTGTTCCTCTTCCGTGTGCAACATTAAATGTAATAATTTTTAATAACATTTAATCACCCTCTTTTTTATTTTTACTCTTCAATTATATCAAAGAAGGTAACACAATTACAATAAAAAAAGCATAAAAAAATACCCCATAAGAGGTATTTTTTTATATTAATTATTTATTTGCTTTGCAACTTCTTCTGCAAAGTTTTCTTCTCTTTTTTGTAAGCCTTCACCTTTTTCAAATCTTGCAAATCTAATTATTTTAGCATTGTTTTCTTCTGCTAGTTTAGATATTTTTATATCTGGATTTTTAACAAATTCTTGCTCTACTAAGCATATTTCTCCGTAGAATTTTCCAATTCTACCTTGAACCATTTTTTCTGCTATTTCTGCTGGTTTTCCTTCATTCATGGCTTGAGCTTTTAATATTTCCATTTCCTTTTTTAATCTGTCTGATGGAACAGAATCTCTATCTAAATATTCTGGTTTTGCAGCTGCAATTTGCATACATATATCTTTTGCAAATTGGCTATTTCCACCTTCTATTTCTACTAGAACTCCTATTTTTCCATCTCCATGTATATAGCTTTCTACTAAACCTGTTGTTTCAAATCTTTCGAATCTTCTAATAGACATGTTTTCACCTATTGTAGCAATTTTTCCTGTTAAAACCTCTCCAACTGTTTTGCCTTCTTCTGATATAGATGGTTGTTCTAATAATTCCTCTACTGTTGCTGGATTTTTTTCAACTACTTGTCTTGCAACATCTGCTACAAAACTTCTAAATTCTTCGTTTTTAGCAACAAAGTCTGTTTCTGCATTTACTTCTACTACTGCCCCTATTTTTTTATCTTCTGAAACATAAGTAGTAACTAAACCTTCTGCTGCAATTCTATCTGATTTTTTAGCAGCTTTAGCAATTCCTCTTTCTCTTAAAAGTTCAATTGCCTTTTCTTCGTCTCCATTAGTTTCTGCTAAAACTTTTTTACAGTCCATCATTCCTGCGCCAGTTTTCTCTCTTAATTCTTTAACTTGGTTTGCTGTTATCATAGTTGTTTATCTCCTTTCGCTTTTTAGATTTATTTAATTAGTTTTCTTCAGCTGTTTCTACAACTTCTTCCATGCTTTGTGGTTCTTCTTCTGCTACTTGTTCTTCAACTACTTCTACATCCATAGATTCGCCTTGTCTTCCCTCTATAACTGCATTTGCCATGCAATCTGCTATTAATTTAACTGCTCTTATAGCATCATCATTTCCTGGAATAGCGTAATCTACGTCTTCTGGATTACAGTTTGTATCTATTAAACCAATAACTGGTATTCCTAATTTCTTAGCTTCTAATATTCCTATTCTTTCTTTTTTAGGGTCTACTATAAACATAACTCCTGGAAGTTCTTTCATTTCTTTAATTCCTCCAAGGTTCTTTTCTAGTTTTTCCATTTCCTTTTTTAGAAGTATAACTTCTTTTTTAGGTAACACATCAAATGTTCCATCTTCTTGCATAGTTTCTAATTGTGTTAATCTGTCAATTCTTTTTCTGATTGTATCAAAATTTGTTAATGTTCCACCTAACCATCTTTGGTTAACATAGTACATACCGCATTTTTCTGCTGCTTCTTTCATGCAATCTTGTGCTTGTTTTTTAGTTCCAACAAATAGAACTGTTTTTCCTTCTTCAGCTTGTTGTTTTAAAAAGCTGTAAGCTTCATCTAATTTTTTAGATGTTTTTTGTAAGTCGATAATGTGGATTCCATTTCTAGCTTGAAAAATATATTCAGCCATTTTAGGATCCCATCTTCTTGTTTGATGTCCAAAGTGAACACCTGCTTCTAGTAATTGTTTCATTGCAACTACTGCCATTTTTAATTCCTCCTTTTAGTTTTTCCTCCACATAGCTTTAGCATTTAAGAAGACTTGCCATTACTAGCAAGCACTTTTCCTAAACTAGCCATATGTGTGTTTTAATTAACAGACAATATTATATCAAAAACTCTTGCAAAAAGCAAGAGTTTTGAATTATTTTGTTTTGTTAGATATGAAGTGGATTGCACTCTTTAATAAATATGATTAGCATTTGTTGAATAGGTGAATTGAGTCTACACTTCAACAATTTTCAATCCTAAGTTTGATTAGTAACCTTTGAGTTTTACATTAGTTTATTTAATTGTCTTCATATAATTTCAAACTTATTGTGAATTATTTTTTTTATTATTTATTATTTGCATTTGGTAATCTAATAATATTTCATTGTCACCATTCTCTTGTCTTTTATTTTCAACAGAGCATAACTCATTATATAAATCTTCTTCTACGACATCTTCATACATTCCATCGTCACATTTATATACAAAATCTACATACATTTCTACATTCTCTTTTAGCTTCCCTAAATTTCTAAAATCAACTTTTTTTGATATATCCTCATATAAACATAAGTATTCCACTCCTTTATACTCAAATTTATCAAAAACTATATACTCTCTTCCCGCAAAAATCATCTTTTGAACCTCAATCATAAGTTTTCCTCCATTTTCTTATCTTATTATCTTTCTATATCCTCTTCACTATTTTGTCTATTTTCATTATCTCCATCTTTTGGTAATTCATTTCCTTTAGAAGGTCTTGTCTTCCATTTATTCCTTTTTTCACGTTTATTTCTTGCTTTTCTTGCTAAAGCATTATCTGTTCCTCGTAGTGTCATAGCCGCTAGCGCAATTGGTGTAAGATAATCAGGGCGTATTACTATTGTTCCCTGTGGTGTATACGTTAATCCATTTAGACTTTGAAGGCATGGTTTCAATTGCTCTATTGCTTTAAAAATTCTTTCACTTGCCATCGGTCCATAATTCAATACAGCCTTTCCACCATTATTCATAAACTCTTCTGCTACTCTTACTGTAGTACTTCTATCAAATGGCCATCCTTTAAATGTATTTACAGCATTTTGCATTGTGGCATTTATGTCTGGTGCTATTCCTGTACTTTCTGCTGTATGTAAAGCTATATCCTCTGGGCTAGCTCCCCAACCGTGTCTCCATTTGTATCCAGCTCCACCAACATCATGTGCACCTGTAAGGCTCGCAAATGTTTGCATTCTTTCGGTTTGAGCTTCTGTTGCTTGTACTGCAGCCCTTGCTCCAGGAACATTGTTTTGCAAATCTGCAATTTGTTGGTTTACCATTCTTGCTTGCTGGTTTTGATGTTGAATACTGCTATTAACCCTAGAAGCTTCTGTAGCATTTACTGCATTATTGTTCATTACATCTTGATTATATTGTTTAATTATACTTGCGTCTTGTATTGCTTTTATTAATCCTCTAGCAACCATTGCTGTTCCAACTATCGTAATTATATTAGAAACTGCATCGTCGTTATCGAAGCCTTTATAAAAAACTCCCTCACATCTATTCCTGTCACCTGTGTTATGTGTAACTCCCAGTGTTATTCCACTATTTGTATTTTCCTCCATTAGCATTTCATGGTCTAAAAATGCCTGAACTTCATCAAAACTGTTTCCTTTTTCTCTTGCAATTCTCATTCTTGCTTCAATTGCTGCTTGTTCTTTTTCCAATTCCACGTTTTTAGTAAATCTTTTTCCAAACTTTCTTCCTTGTATGTTTGAGCCTTCTCTAGCCGCTCTATTTTCCTCTTCGAGTCCATGGATACCTCCACCACCTTGTTCCAAAGCGCCTTCTTCTCTTGCTTTTTCAATTTCTCTAAGTATATCCACATTTTGCCTATCAAGGTTTTCTTTTTGAGCTATTAAATCTGCTTTTTCTTTTTCCGTTAATTTCGGATTCTTCAGCAATTCAGCTATTTCTGCTGATTTTTTATGTTGAATAGCTAAAGCAATAAATCCTGCTTTTATAACTTTGTTTCTTTCGATATTTCTATTTTGAGTTTCCCTGGTTGCTCTTTCAAGAACACATTGCCTTACTGAAGGTGATACAGCATTTTCATGACCCTTATAAGATTGCAGACCTTTATACAGTGTTTCGAACTCATCAGCTGGTAATTCGTCTATGTTTTTTTTCAATTTTTCCATTTTTTCCTTTGTCGCTTTTGTTGTGAAGATCTTTGAATAGATTTTACGTATTCCATGCACAACCAGTTTAGCTGTATTTCCAATCCACCTCAAAGAATTATGAACCCAATCTCCTTTATCATATTTAACTTTCATCAATGCCACATCCTTAAATTGATATCTACTTATTTGCGCATAGCTCAAAGCATTTTTGGCTGCATCAATTTTGGATAGAATTTCTCCAAACATTAACGGTTCTTTTTTAGGCTCTGGTTCCGGTTCCGGTATTATTTTCTCTATCTTTTTCCTTTTTGTTATTGTGTATTTGTTATAAGCTCCATCATCTGAGCCATATGCCCCGCCTTCTCCATAACTCAATTCATACTCGGCATCTTCGTTTTTGTTTTCTTCGCCTGTTATACCATGTGGATCATATACATTACTAGGATCAATATTGGCTTGTTGCAATGCATTTAGGTAATTGTTTCTAAAATCAATTCTTCCACTTGCTTCGAATTCTGCAATTGGTTCTTCATTAGTATTTTCTTCGTTTTCCTGCATATTACTAATTTGCTCTCCTAGTTCTTTTTGTTGTCTTTCTAGTTCGTTTTTTTCTCTAATCAAAGATTCTCTCTCTTCCGGCTCTACTGGATATTCCTCATCTTCAAGTTCTACGTCAATCATTTTAATTCTGTCTTTTACATCCTTTAGTCACTTTTCTAATTCTTCTCTACTCATATTCTCCCCTTCTTTATTTTATTTTTTACTTTTCCGTTCAATTACATACAGCTATATTTATAATAACATATTTTTACATTTTTTTCAAGATGTTTACTGTTTGTCACAAAAATATTACATATTTGTAATGCTTCTGTAATATTTGAGTGATCTTTGTGCCATTTTTTCGTATCTAATTTTTTTATCTCTTATTTTTTCATCTAATTCAGGGAGGATTCCGAAATTTGCATTCATTGGTTGAAAATTTTTATTTGGTGTTGATATGTAATTTGCTAGTGCTCCTATTACTGTTTCGCTTGGGAATTCTGCTTTGCACTTTATTTTGCCACTTTTAAAATTTAAGCATGCATTTATTCCTGATACAAGTCCAGATGCTATTGACTCCACATATCCTTCTACTCCTGTTATTTGCCCTGCAAAATATATGTTAGGGTCTTTTTTTAGATTATATGTATTATCTAATAATTCCGGAGAATTAATAAATGTGTTTCTATGCATAACTCCATATTTAACAAATTCTGCATTTTCTAGTCCCGGAATTAAACTAATTACCCTTTTTTGTTCGCCAAACTTTAAGTTTGTTTGAAAACCAACTATGTTAAATAAATTTCCTTCTGTGTTATCTTGTCTAAGTTGTACTATTGCATACGGTCTTTTCCCTGTTCTTAAATCTGTAAAGCCTACTGGTTTAAGTGGTCCAAATCTTAGTGTATCTATTCCTCTTTTTGCCATTACTTCTATCGGCATACATCCTTCAAATATTTCTTTTTTCTCAAAATTGTGAAGTTCTACTATCTCTGCATTTATTAATTCATTACAAAAAATCTCATATTCTTCTTTATTCATTGGTAAATTTATATAATTATTTTCTTGCTCCTGCTCTATTCTTTTTTGCCAATCTTCAATTGTCTCTTCTTTTCCTCGTTCTTGCTTATATCTGTCTCCCCAGAATGCTATATTCATATTTATAGAGTTTTTTTCTATTATAGGTGCTGCTGCATCATAAAAATGTAGCCCTTTTTCCCCTGTTATTTCTTTTATTTCTTTTGATAAAGCATCTGAAGTAAGTGGTCCTGTTGCAATAATCACAAGTCCGTTTTTCGCTATTTTCTTTAATGATATTTCTTTTCCAATTTCTTGTCTTATTATTTCTATATTTTTATATTGTTTTAATTGTTTTGTTACTTCTTCTGCAAATTTTTCTCTATCAACTGCTAGTGCTTGTCCTGCTGGGACATTTACTTTATCTGCAATTTTTATAAGCAATGAATCTAATCTTCTTAATTCCTCTTTTAACAAGCCACACGCATTTGTTATTAAATTTGATTTAAATGAATTGCTACATACTATCTCTGCTAGGTTACTATTGTTGTGTGCTGGTGAAAAATTATGTGGTTTCATTTCGTACAACTTTACATTTATTCCTCTTTTTGCTATCTGATAAGCTGCCTCTGAGCCTGCTAGTCCTCCGCCTATTATTGTTATATATTCCTCCATACATCTTCTTCTTTCTTGATTTTTTCTCAAAAATACAACTAGTCTTTGTTTAATTGTACAAAAACTAGTTGTTCTTCTTACATTAATATTCCGATTATACATTTTCTTACATTATTTGTCAATTCAATTAATTCATCTTTTAAAATTTATTTACTAATAATTAACAACGTATTTTTTTTAATTTTCTATTTATATTTTTGACATTTTGTGATAAAATAATCTAAATTATTTTAGAAGGAGTATTAATTATGAATTTAAATAAATGTTGTCGTTGTGGTTGTTTTTATTCTAGTGAAGGTAATGTTTGCCCTAATTGTCAGCCAAAGGATTTTAATGAAATTGCAAAATTAAAAAATTATTTTGATGTCAACTCTAATTATGATTCTATTGAGTGTATTTCTGCAAATACTGGAATAACTTTAAAAAATTTAAATAGATTTTTAAATCAGGAAGAATTTTCTAAGTTTTCTAATAAGTTTAATAGTTCTGGTAATATTGGAATTGATTTATAATTAATTATATGTTTAAAGGTCGCTATATGACAGCGACCTTTTGTTTAAATAATTTTTATTATTGTTTTTTTAATTTCTGGAATTTTGTTTTCTATTTTATATATTTTTTTTATTCGCTCCACTGCTTCGTTTGCCTTTTCTTTGTCATTGGCATGTATATATGCTATTACATCTCCTGTATATACTTTATCTCCAACTTTTTTCTCCAACACTATTCCAACTGTTTTGTCTATTTCATCTTCTTTTTTTGTACGTCCTGCTCCTAAAAATACTGATAATCTGCCTATTTGTTCTGCATCAATACTTGTTATATATCCATCTTTTTCACATATTACAGAAATTACATATTTTGATTTTTCAAATTTTTCTGGCTCGTCTATATATAAAACATCGCCATTTTGATTTTGAATTAATTGTTTAAACTTTTCTAGTGCTTTTCCATTTTGAATGTTCTCCAACATTTTCTTCTTATTTTCTTCTATGCTATTTCCTTTTCCTGCTAATTTTATCATATGAGCTCCAAGCTCTAGCACAACTTGTTTTACGTCTTCTTCCATCTTTCCTCTAAGTGCTTCTATTACTTCTAATATTTCCAATGTATTGCCTACGTTTTTTCCAAGTGGTTCGTCCATATTTGTTATTACACATATTGTTTCTTTATCTGCTAGTTCGCCTATTTTTTTCATTATTGTTGATAGTTTAATTGCATCTCCCTCATTTTTCATAAATGCTCCACTACCACAGGTTACATCTAGTACAACCTTGTTTGCTCCTGCCGCTATTTTTTTGCTCATTATGCTAGATGCTATTAATGACATATCTTCAACACAACTTATGGTGTCTCTTAAAGCATATATTTTTTTATCTGCTGGTGCCAAGTTTAAGGTTTGTCCTATTAGACTAATTCCTATTTTTTTTACATTGCGTTTAAAAGTCTCTATATCAACATTTGTTGTATATCCTGGTATTGATTCTAATTTATCTATTGTTCCGCCTGTAAACCCTAACCCTCTTCCTGACATTTTAGCAACAGGAATTCCTAGTGATGCAATTACTGGCGCCAAAATTAATGTGACTTTGTCTCCTACACCGCCTGTGCTGTGTTTATCTACCACTGTTCCTATTTCTGATAAATCTAATACATCTCCTGAATGTGCCATTGCTAATGTTAAGTTGGTAGTTTCTTCTTCATCTAATTTATTTATATAAATCGCCATTATTAATGCAGCTGCTTGATAATCTGCTATAGTATTATTAGTATATTCTTTTACAAAAAAATCTATTTCTTCCTTAGACAATTTTTTATTGTCTCTTTTTTTAGCAATTATATCTAATATATTCATTGTTAATCTCCATTCTTTTGTCACAAAATATTGCACATTTTATATAATATTTTTTACAAAACTTCTTCTATGTAATGGGCATAATCCATTTTCTCTTATTGCTTGCATATGTGTTGCTGTTCCATACCCCTTATGTTTTGCAAATCCGTATTGTGGGTACATTTCATCCATTTTTCTCATAATTCTGTCCCTTGTTACCTTTGCAATTATTGAAGCACATGCAATTGAATAGCTTATTGCATCTCCATGTATTATTGACTTATATGGTATTCCTAGTGTATCTATTCCTGTTAGTGCATCAACTAAAATAACATCTGGTTTTTTTATATTTTTTTCTTCTAGTTTTTCCTCCATTTGCCTTATTGCAATTGTTAAGCCCTTTTTAGTAGCATTTAAAATGTTTATTTTGTCAATTTCCTCTTGATCTATTATTCCTACTCCATATGCAATTGCTTCTTGTACAATTTCCTCATATATTTTTTCTCTTTTCTTTTCTGATATTTTTTTAGAGTCATTTACTCCTTCTATCATTGATTCTTTTGGCATTAAAGAACAAGCAACAACAACTGGTCCTGCAAGAGGTCCTCTTCCTGCTTCATCTATTCCACAAATTGATACTATGCCTTTTTCATACAAGATTTTCTCTTCTTTTTTTAAGTTTAATAATCTTTCTACTTCTTTTTCTTTCATTACTTCTCATCTTCTTTTACTATTTCTTTTTCATCACTTAAATTGTTAAAATCTGATAATTTATAGTATTCATTATCCCCAACTTTAATACCTTTTGTGTATAATACTTCCATATTATCATAATTAACAATATAATATTCGTTTGGTTCTATATTTATATTACTTAACCCCATTGTTGTTAAGTCTTCTTTTTTTAAAATATAATATTTACTGTTTTCTTCTATTTCTATATTTTGACTTTTCAAAAAATCTTTTACTTTTTGATCTTGTTGTTCAATTAATATTTTTGTACCAATTAGCTCTTTTTTTAACGCTTTTTCTTCTTCTGCAACCATTTTTGCCTTTCCCTGTATTGCCAACATATTTGTTTTAATTGTTTCACTTTCTTCATTTCTATATTGTTGTTGTATATATAATATTACTCCTATTGCAAAAGCAATTATTATAATTACTAAAATAATTGTTGCAATATATGTAAGTCCTTTTTCATCTTTCATTGCCGTTTTATCGTTCCCTTCTCAATCTGTTTTACCATATTATATATAATTTTTATTCTAAAAACAAGAGGATTATGTTTTATGATTTTATTTTTTTCACATTTATTTCACATTTTTTTCATAATTCTCTTGTATTATATTTATAGTTTAGGTTATTATATAATCAAATAAATTTTTGGAGGTATTAAAATGGACGAAAATAATAGTAACAATAGTTTTAAAAGTGTCGATTCTACTAATTTTAATTCTTCTTATAAAGAATTTAAAAATAGCGAAAAAAAATTTAATTTTGGGTTTGCCAAAAATGTATTGGCTCCGTTTTTGTTTGGGGTTATAGGAAGTGTAACTGTAATTGCAGTGTCTCTTAACGTTCCAACCATAAAAGAAAATATCGTTAAAAAGTTAGTTAGTGTGGAATCACCTAATAGTTATGGTGATAATACTAATACTGCAAACATTAATACTCAAATGGTTTCTTTAGTTGGATATTCTGAAACAGGTGTTGGCGTTGCTTCTAAGGTTCGTCCTTCTATCGTTGGAATAGAAGTTGAATATTCTGTAAATTCTATATTTTATAAAAATAAATCGACTGCAACAGCTGCTGGTTCTGGAATAATCATTAGCGAAGATGGATACATTTTAACAAATAACCACATAGTAAACTCTTCTTCTACTTCTTATTATTATGAGCTTGGTAAGGCTAATAAAGTTACTGTTACCTTATATAATGATTCAACAAAATACGATGCTACCATTGTCGGAACAGATTCTCAAACTGATTTAGCTGTTATTAAAATAGAAAAGAATGGATTAAAAGCTGCAGAACTTGGTGATTCTGATGCTGTTCAAGTAGGAGAATTTGCTATGGCTATAGGAAATCCTCTAGGACTAGCTGATAGTGTTACTGCAGGTATTGTAAGTGCTGTAAATAGAGAAGTTTCTGATCAAGATGGTAACTCTTATGTTGCAATTCAAACAGACGCTTCTATAAATTCAGGAAACAGTGGTGGGGCATTAGTAAATAGTAAAGGACAAGTAATTGGTGTTAACACTCTAAAACTTTCTGGAACAGGCGTTGAAGGAGTAGGATTTGCAATTCCTATTAACTCTACAAAAGAAATATATGAACAATTAATTCAATATAATAAAGTTAAAAGACCATACATTGGAATTGATGGATATGACTTAGACGAGCAAACAGCTGAAAATAACAATTTAGTAGTAGGAATTTATATAAAAACTATAGAAGATTTTTCTGCAGGTGAAAAAGCCGGATTAAAAATTGGCGACGTTATAATAGAAGTAGATGGTACCAAAGTTACAAAAATGGACGAATTAAATGCAATTAAGAACCAAAAGCAAATTGGTGATACTTTAAAATTGAAAGTTTTTAGGGAAGGCAAAGAAAAAGAAATAACTGTAACTCTACAAGAACAACCTTAATATGCAAAAAATCACATTGAGTTCACACAATGTTCAAAAAAGACTGATATATTATACTTAGTTGATAAATAATTACTCCGTTATCAACATATATAAAACATCCCCTTTTGTTTTTAAGCCCCGTGTCAAACGACATGGGGCTTTTTTTATTGTCCTTTATATACATATTTTTCAGGGTTTGCTTGAACTCCATTGTTCCTTAATTCAAAGTGTAAATGGTTGCCTGTTGAGTTTCCTGTTGAACCAACTGCTGCTATTACATCTCCTGCTTTAACCTTCTGACCTTCTGTTACGTATAGTTTACTACAATGTCCGTAATATGATTCTACACCGTTTCCATGGTCTATTACAACTAGGTTTCCATATCCTCCCCATTCTTCTGCACATGTTATTGTTCCATCCGCAACAGCTTTTATTGGAGTTCCGTAATTTGCACCTATATCTATTCCCATATGTGTATGGTCTCTTATTCTTTCCACTGCTCCAAATCTTGATGTTATTACTCCAGAAACAGGCACACACGCTAAATATACTCCATTTATTGATTTATTTTCTATTATATCTAATTCCTGTGTCATGCTATTTCTTGCTGTTTTTACAGTTGCTGATTCACATTCTTGCATATCTTCTGTATATAATTCTTTAATTCCTATATTCAGCTCTAAAGTATTATACTCTTCTTTTAGGTCAGCTACTAATGTTTCGGCTTCCTCTAATGTATTTACTTTTGACTTTTCTTCTCCATCTAAAGTTATTGCATATAGTCTATAAGTAAATTTCATACCTTCTTCCATTTTAGATAAAATTGTATTTTCATTTGTATTTTCATTTCTATTAATTAATCTTAATCCATATTTAGGTGTATTTTCTATATCTACAAAAGCTATGTTTGTTTTTTTCAAATCGCTTATATAGTTATCTATTTCTTGTTCAAATTTTTCTTTACTTTCTACATAGCCAACTTCTTCGCCATTTATTGTTACTAAAGAAACTAATTTATATTTAGATAATGTAATTAATGTTATTATTATAGTTGCTATTGCTATTATATTAATAAATATAAACATTTTCTTTGTATAATATTTAATTCGTTGTACTAAAATATATATTCACTCTCCTTTACGTCTACACGACATTTTTAATTATACTATATATTTTAAATCATTTCAACCTCAATATTTATTATTGACTAATTATAAGTAATTATTAACAGTTTGATTAATTTTATTTGCTAATTTTTAGTGTGTTTTCCTTATTTTTCCTCCTGATACCTCGTTTTTTCTCGTTTTTTTATCTCTTGACTTTTAATTTTTGGCATTACTTAATTTTTTTGTAAAGTTAGGATTAATCCCTCCTAGTGTCTCTTCTTTATTTAATCTTTTTTGGATTTCAACTATCACTAGTGGCAATAATGATATACTTATGGTATATATCCATTGCAGATTTGTTAATGGAACAAGTTCGAACACATTTGCTATTGAAGGTATTATTACAACAATTATTTGCAATAATGTTCCCAGTATAAATGCACCTATTAAATATTTATTATCCCATAATCCTGCTTTAAATATTGATTCTTCACTTCTTATATTAAAACTATGAACTAACTCTAACACGCCTAATGACACAAATGCCATTGTTCTTGCTACTTTTATTCCATACAATTTATTTCCAATGCTAAAAGCTAATAATGTTAATATTCCAATCATTACTCCCTCTATAATTATTTTGTTCCATAAACCATCTGCAAATATTCCTTTTTTAGGGTTTCTTGGTTTTTTATTCATTATATTTTTTTCTGGTGGTTCTAGTCCTAATGCTATAGCTGGGAAAGAGTCTGTAACCAAATTAATCCATAATAACTGAATTGCTAAAAGTGGTGATTTTAAGCCTAATAGTAAACCAACAAATATTGTTACTATTTCTCCTATATTTGTTGCAATTAAAAAATGAACCGCTTTTTTTATGTTGTCAAAAATATTTCTGCCATGTTTTACCGCTTCCACTATTGTAACAAAATTATCATCTGTAAGTATCATATCTGATGCATTTTTAGCTACATCTGTTCCGTTTAGTCCCATAGATATTCCTATATCTGCATTTTTTAATGCTGGTGCATCATTTACCCCATCTCCTGTCATTGCTACTACTGCTCCTGTACTTCTAAATGCTTTTACAATTCTTACTTTATGTTCAGGTGATACACGTGCAAACACACTATATTTCATTATATCTTTTTCTAATGTTTTTTGATTTATGCTATCAAGCTCACTTCCTGTTATTGCTAAATCATTTGGTCTTAAAATTCCTATTTCTCTTGCAATTGCCTTTGCTGTAGTAATATGATCTCCTGTTATCATAACTGTTTTTATTCCAGCTTTCCTACATGTGGCAACAGCTTCTTTTACTCCTTCTCTTGGTGGATCTATCATTCCTATTAGCCCCACAAATGTCAATTCTTTTTCTATATTTTCACTGTCTATTTTATTTGGTAATCTATCTACATCCTTATATGCTATTGCTAAAACTCTTAGCGCATTATTTGCCATCTTATTATTATTTTCATCTATTCCGTTTAATTGTTTACTAGTTATTGTTTTTTGTATTCCTTCTTCATAATATTTACTACATCTTTTTATTAATACATCTGGTGCGCCTTTTGTTATTATTCTATATTTACTGCCTATTTTATGTATTGTCGTCATCATTTTTCTTTCCGAATCAAATGGAATCTCGTTTACTCTTTGCATCATTCTATACAAGTTTTCTTTATTTTTTCCTATTTTTAGTCCTGCATTTACTATTGCATTTTCAGTTGCTTCTCCCTCTGCCTCTTCTCGTCCATCTTTTGTTACTATTTGAGAGTCTGTACACATACAGCCCAATTCTAATGTAAAGCTTTTGTTACTGTTATTTCCATTAACATCTTGAATGTCTACTACTTGCATTTTATTTTGTGTTAATGTTCCTGTTTTATCTGAGCAAATTACACTACTGCTTCCCAATGTTTCTACTGCAGGTAGTTTTCTTATTATAGTATTTTTCTTTGCCATTTTAGTAACACCTATTGAAAGCATTATAGTTACAATTGCAGGTAACCCTTCTGGTATTGCTGCTACAGCCAGTCCTACAGAAGTCATAAACATCTCTACAGGTTCTATCTTTTTTAATAATCCTATTACAAATATAAGTAAGCAAATAATTAAACATCCAATTCCTAAACTTTTACCAACCTCTCCTAGTTTCTTTTGTATTGGTGTTTCAGGTGCTTCGTCTGTAATAATCATTTTAGCTATTTTTCCAACTTTTGTGTTCATTCCTGTATCTGTTGCAATTGCCTCCGCATGTCCATTTACAACTATTGTTGTTGCAAAGCCCATGTTTATTGTATCTCCTAAAGAAATATTGTCTTTTAATATTATATTTGCATCCTTAAGTATTGGTACTATTTCACCAGTTAAGCTTGATTCTTCTACTTTTAAATTGTATGAACTTATTAGTCTACAATCTGCTGGTATATAATTCCCAGCTTCTAAAATTAATATATCTCCTGGAACTATATTTGTGCTAGCTACAGTAATTATTTTCCCATTTCTTTTCACTTTTGCCACAGGTGCTGACATTTTTTTTAGTGCTTCCAATGATTTTTCTGCTTTTGCTTCTTGTACAACGCCCATAATAGCATTTAAAACCACTATTGTTATTATTATAATTGAATCTATATATTCTCCTGTTCCTTGCATTTTTGCCACAACAGCTGAAATAATAGCGGCAATAATTAAAATAATAATCATAAAGTCATTAAATTGTTTTAAAAATTTAACAAAAACACTTTCTTTTTTTGGTTCTTGAAGTTTATTTTCTCCATACTTTTTTAATCTTACAGTAATTTCATCATCACTTAATCCTTGCTGTAGGTCAGTTCGTAATTTACTCTCTACTTCTTTTGTAGATAAACTATGCCACATACACATACACTCCTTCGTATTAATCAAATTTAGGGACAGCCCTTAATTAATATTATGCAAGAGTGTAAAAAAATAGAATTGATTTTTTTGTTTAAATATTTTATAATTTTTTCAAGGAGGATTTCATATGGATATTATTATAAATGAAACTACATTAATTTCCGACAATATTGTATGGGATAATATTAATAATTATGTTAATACTAATGTTTCCATTATCTATATTGGAAGCAATGCTACTCTAAATGATAAATTATTGTCATTACATAAAAATAGAGAATTTGATAAATTAATTATTATAAGCAAGTCCGATATTTCTGACAGATATCCTAGACTATTTGTTGATTCCTTTATTAATAATAACATTTTGCAACATGTTAAAAAAAATTGTTTGATTATTTTAAAATTGTCTAATGATTATGATGATATGAAGTGGATAGTTCGCAATTTAATTAAATTATATAATCTTACTTTTAAATTAAATCTGCATTTAGGTATAATTGATAATAATTGTAATTACCTAGGCTTTATTGAAAACTTTGAAAACTCAAAATATTCAGATGATTTTATAACTTGTCTTAAGTGTTTATTTATTTTCGATAAGAAACAGCAATATGAATATATTTACGACACAGTCTGTGAGTATTTAGACAATCAATTTTGTAAAGGAAATATCTGTGACTTTAAAAATGACCAGTGCATTGCAAATAGAGAGAACAAAACAGCTCACAAAGATATGGGATGTTGTTATTCTTTTGAATATTGTAAGGTTTTTGACCCCAGATTCATTAAAAATGTAAAGCTCTGTCAACATCTAAAAGACAAGACTTGCTCGACAAAATGTATTACTTGTAAACTCTTTACCTGTAAATATTTAAAAGAACGCGGAATAAAGTTTGACACACATAAAATATTGCTTTTGGATTGTTATTTTAATAAAAAACAACATTTAATATTAAATTCAAATTTCTTTCAAACACGTGATGCAATATTACAGAAATTGCTTGAAAACAATTATGATTTGTACTTTTGGTATGTTTTATTTAAGAAGTACATAATATAAGTATAAAGGGCACGAAATTTTTTTTCCGTATAGCTTAATACCTTACCTCGTCCCCTTTTGGACTGTTATCTGCAATATATAATTTGTACATTCCATTTGACTCTCTCCTACACGCTTGTATTGGTATTCCTCTTCTCCTATAGTAAATCTTCGCTAGTGCCAAATCCTCTTCATTTGCATAACCCCCATTTATATGATAACTATCGGTTATAATATTAAAAATTTCCTTATCAGAATATCCTTTTTTCTGCCACCTTACGAAAGCTTCTCTTGCTAATATACGATCTCGTTCAGCTGGAGTTGCTCCTCTAAGATTTGTTCTTCCCTGTTCGCCCTGCTCTTTTGCAATTTCAGCATACTTAATCATATTTTGAATTTCTTGTGACTGTTGCATTTGTCCTAGGAGCTTCTTAATTTCAGGAGATGTACAAAAGTCCATAAAATATTGAGGATTACCTACAGTTAAAATACCTACTGCATTTAGCATTCTGAACAATCCATCTATCTGATTCTTTGAGAAATCCATTTTGCCAGTTGTTTTATTCACGATTTCTGGTTTAAGATCTAAAAAATATTCATGATTTATTCTGTTTGCTTTGTAGTCATTTATGTATTTCGCAACATATAAGATATCACTTTTTTCTCTATCAATTCTTTTATTATATTGTTCATTAACTTCAAGTCGTTTGTAGCTACTTCTAAATTTTGACAAAAAATTTAGAAGATCTTGTTTATCTTGTATTTCAAGTTTATATCTTATTTCTGGTGCAACACATATTTTTTCTGGATCTAACCCCATTTCTTTTGCTCGCTGTTTTATTTTTTCCTTTAGTTTATATAAAATTTCTGGATGCCTATCAATTAACGCAGGAATTTGCTCTCTAGAAATATTTTGAAACGTGCTTGTAACTGCATCATAGCACACTTTAGACATTATTCCATTATATGAGTTTTTTCCTTTTACATTATCCATCCCTGTACCAACAAATCCATCAATCCTACCTGTAAGTATAGGTGGTTGTTGGAAATTAATGTCCGGATTTTCAACTTTTATTTCTCTAATAATCTCTAAAAATTTTTTTGCATCCTTAAACTCCGTATATATACACATTTTATCTGTTCTTCTAAATTCATAATCTTTAACTGCATTAACCACTTTAAAGTAGTAATTAAGTTTTGCTTGCTCACATTTTTGTTGAAATAATTGTGCAACCTTATATGTATCAATTCCTGCATTAAGATAGAATTTCATTTCTCCTTTTTCTCTATCCATACCAGTATCCATTATTTGTAATAGTTGAGGATATATATGAAACCCCATAACACCTGGGTCACCATCAAATCTATTTTTAATTAGATTCATAAAACGACACATTGTATCTATTTGTTCCTTGTTTAGTCCTATATCATTTAATTGTCCCAGCACTTTATCTTTTAAATTTGGAAATCTAAATATTTTATCCGATACTTCCCATAGATTATGATTATTAAAAAAGCTATAAAATTCATGAAATGTTTCAAATTTATCAAAAATCGATTTAAATCTAGATAATGGATATAAATTTATCTTCTTTAATTCTTCAATCTGCCTTTCTTTTTCTTCGTCAGAAATTCTCATTGATTTTATCTCATTTATCCTTTTAGCCACAAATTCGTCCAAGTTACTAACAAATTCAGGATTACTAATACTTTTATATAATCTATCAAAGTTAGGCATCCTGATGTACTTATTAAATTGCACAATATACTCATCTTGAGAATATTTATCTCTTTCACCATATTTTGTAACTCCGTCTGTAAAAGTCATCTCCATTTTCTATAGGGCGTGAACCTCCATCACATCTGTGGTTAACGTATATATCAATAATACTTCTTAATATTTCTATATCATTGAATGGACTTTTTATTTCGTCATATAAATTCATTTTTTTATCTTCCTTTCATTTTAAGTAGTATAAACTAATTTTATTTTCTATTTAGTTACACCCCTGTATTTTCAAGGTTTATATTACTTTTTTGTAGCAAAAATGATATCCCCCTCTTTTTATGGTATAATTTGTACATCAATGTCATATGCTCATTATATGTTTGCTACTTCAACTTTCTTGTGTCGTTCCTAATCTCATTGACAGTAATTTGCTTATTCCGTTTTCTTCCATTGTTACCCCATAAACTGTATCTGCGACTTCCATTGTTCCTTTTCTATGTGTTATTACTAAAAACTGTGATGCTTTACTAAATTTTTTTAGATATTCTGCAAATCTGTATACATTTACATCATCAAGTGCTGCCTCTATTTCGTCTAATATGCAGAAGGGTGCTGGGTTTATTTTTAGTATTGCAAATAGTAGTGCTATAGCTGTAAATGCTTTTTCTCCTCCTGATAGTAACATCATATTTTGAAGTTTTTTTCCTGTTGGTTGAACTCGTATGTCTATCCCACATTCTAGTACATTTTCTTCGTCTGTCAATATTAGTTCTGCCTTTCCTCCACCAAAAAGTTCTATAAATACCTCATTAAAGTTTTTATTTATAATTTCAAATTTTTCTTTGAACTGTATTTCCATTGTTTGTGTCATGTCCGAAATCACTTTTCTTAATTTTGCTACTGTATTTTCCAAGTCAAGTCTTTGTTCACACATAAAGTCATATCTTTCGCTTAGCTTTTTGTATTCTTCTATAGAATCTACATTTATACTACCTAAATCTTTTATTTTATTTCTTAGTGAATTTACTTCTTTTTGTGCTTGTGCAATATTACTTGGCTTTCTATATTCTTCGGTGTTATTTGGTGTTATCTCATATTCATTCCACAATGTGTTTATAAGTTCTTCTATGTCCTGTTCTAGTTTTGTCTTTTTAAAGTCCAATTTTACAATTTGTTCTTTCAAACCTTCTAATACGCTAAATTGATTTGTTATTTCTTCCTCTTTTTGTGTAAGCAATTCATTTTTTTCTGTTCTTGTTCTTTTTAGCTTTTCTATATGTTCTGAACTGTTGTTAACTTCTAATTTTATTTTTTCTATTTCCTTATTTAAACTATCTATTTTTATTTGTAGTTCATCATTTTCTGTCAATGCTTGAGTCAATATATTGTTTTTATTTTCTATGTTGCTTTTATTGCTTAGAATCTCGTGTTTTATTCTCTCCACGAATTCTTCTATAGATGCTTCGCTTTCTACAAATGATGATACTGAAATTTTTAAGTTTGTTATATCAAAATTTAAATCATCTATGTATTTTTGGTTGTCCTTATTTATAGTTGCAAATTGCTCAACCTCTTGTGATAATAATTTTGTTTCTTCATTTAATATTTCTAAGTATTTTTGCTTTTCTTCTTTTATTTTAATGCTTTCCTCTTTTTGCTTATTTATAGAATCCTCTTCTTGTTTTAATTTATCTTTTCTTTGCTCCAATTTAGTAATGTTTTCTTCCATTGCAACTATTTTTTGGTTCTCAGTAGCATATTCAATTTCTACATCTTGAAGCTCTTTCTCCAGTTTTGCAACTTTTTCTATTAATTCTGTTATAGATTCTAAATAATCCTCTTTTTTAGTAGTTAATTCTTTTGTTCTTTGTGTAAGTTTTCTTAATTCTTTTTCTAATTCTTCTATTTCTCTATTTCTTCCTAATATGTTTACTGTTTTGGTTGCAACACTTCCACCTGTAATGCTTCCAGAAGAATTAATTACATCTCCTTTTAGTGTTATTATTCTAAATGAGTAATTATTCATTTTTGCAAGTGCTATACCTGTATCCATATCGTCTACTACAACCGTTCTACCTAATAAGTTTAGTACAATTTGCATATATTTTTTATCGCAATTTATTAAGTCAGATGCAATTCCAATTACCCCTTGCAATCCTTTCTGTTTTATGTTTTCAACTTTTTTTCCTTTTATAGAAGATATTGGCAAGAATGAAGCTCTACCCAAATTATTATCTCTTAAATAATTTATTAATTTTTTTGCTTCTTCTTCTGTTTCTGTAACTATATTTTGAAGGCTCTGCCCTAGACACATCTCTATTGCTGTTTCATAATTCTTATCAACAGATATTAAATTAGCAAGTACTCCATACACACCTTTTTTTAGTTGACTATTTTTTTCGCATTCTTGTAATAATGTCTTAACACTTTTAATATATCCTTCTTTTTCTTTTTCTGTCTCTTGTAAAAATTTGTGTCTGGCATCTTTCATATTTATTTGATAATTTAGTCTGCTTATTTCCTCTTCATATTCTTTAATTTTATTCATACTTTCTTGTTTTTTATTTTTTTCCTGCTCTAAATTATCATTGGCAATGTTTCTTTTATTTTGTATCTCATAAAATCCCTTTGAAACTTCTTGTTTGTTGTCTCTTGTACTATCTAATTCTGATATTATATTTTCTAATTCTAATTTTATAGCTTTCTTGCGTTTTTCTAGGTTTTCATAGTTTGCTTCTTGTGCACTTATATCTGCTAAAACCTCATATTTCTTATCTGTATTACCTTCTATTTTTTGCTTTTTTTCTTCTATTTCTAACTCTTTTTCAGATAAGTTTTTAGTTAATTTAGATAATTCTTCTTCTTTTTGTTTTAATTCAGCTTCAAATTTTTCTTTATTTTGAAATAAATTAGCTTTTTTCTCTTGTCTTTGTTTTTCTTCTTCTTCTAATTCTTTTATTCTTGTCTCAAATTCTTGTATTTCTATTTGAAGTCTTTCTTTATTATTTAAATTATTTTGTATTCTCTCTTTTGATATTCCAATTTCTGAATTCATTTTTTCTATTTTATTGGAACTCTCAAAGCCAATATTTTGCATTTGCTCTATTTGTAATATTATTTCGTCTATTTCTCTTTTTAAAGAGTCTTTTAACTCTTGTATAGATGTCAATTTTTCATCCTCTGTCTCTTTTTGTGCAACCATTATTTCTTCATCTTGTACAATTTGCTTTAACTTTTCTTTATATGAATTTATGTTATATACAAATAATCCAACTTCTATGTTTTTTAATTCTTCTCTTAAATTTAAATATTGTTTTGCCTTTTCAGATTGTGCTTTTAATGGTTCTATATTGCCTTCTATCTCTGTTAAAATATCATTAATTCTTAATAAATTAAGCTTTGTTTGTTCCATCTTTTTTTCAGATTCTTGCTTTCTAGTTCTATATTTTACAATGCCTGCCGCTTCTTCAAATATATGCCTTCTATCTTCTGATTTGTTTGATAATATTTCATCTATTTTTCCTTGTCCTATTATGCTGTATCCATCTTTTCCTATTCCTGTGTCCATAAATAGCTCTAAAATATCTTTTAATCTGCAAGGAGTTTTGTTTATAAAATAGCCTGTTTCCCCATTTCTATATATTTTTCTTGTTACTGTAACTTCTGCATATTCTATTGGCAACTTTGCGTCAGAATTATCTATAACAATTGAGACTTCGGCAAATCCAAGCGACTTTCTTTCTTGAGTTCCTGCAAATATTATATCTTCCGATTTTGCACCTCTTAAAGATTTCATACTTTGCTCTCCTAGGACCCATCTTATGGCATCTGATATATTGCTTTTTCCTGATCCATTTGGTCCTATAACTGAGGTAATTCCTGGCTTGAATTCCAATATTGTTTTATCTGCAAAAGACTTAAAGCCTTGTAGTTCTAATCTTTTTAAATACATTTAATACACCTTTTCTTGTTAAACTTTTAATTTGAATATTATACAATAAATTTTATATAAACTCTATTCAGAATTATATCATTAATAAATAAATTGTACTATAGTTTTTTATCAACTTTTGTGTTATTATATATATTATTGTATTATTAGGGGGATTTGAATAGCTTTATGAAAAATAAAATAATAAAAGCATTGTTGCTTACTTTTTCAATATTGTTAATAATTGGAGTAATTTTATATTTATTTCCGTTTATAATTAATTTATCAACTCACGAAGGTCAGCTGGCATTTAAAAATGAAATTGATAATCTTGGAGTTTGGGGAATTATTGTTTTATTTATGCTTCAACTTCTTCAAATTGTTTTAGTTGTTTTGCCAGGCGAGCCTTTAGAAATTTTAGCCGGTATGTGTTATGGTCCTATTGGAGGTACTATTTTTATAATTGTATCTGTCTTTATTACTACTACTTTAATTTATTTGCTTGTTGGAAAATTCGGAAAAAAGTATTTATACAATACATTCTCAAAAGAAAAAATTCAAAAAATTGAAAACAGCAAATTATTTAAAAATCCTAAAAAAGCAGAAGTGCTAATGTGTATACTATTCTTTACACCTGGCACTCCTAAGGACTTATTGACATATATTGGATTTTTATTTCCAATACCACCTATTAAATTTATATTAATTGCAACTTTTTTAAGATTTCCATCTATAATTTCTTCTACCATAGCTGGTAGCGGATTATCTAATGGAAAGATTTCTATAGTTATAGTATCTTATGTCATCACTTTTGTAGCTACAGCAATATTTGTTTTCCTTATTAGTAAAAAGGAAAAAGATACCACAGAAGCTATAAAAATATTAAAATAACTATATTGCCCTACACTTTACTACAAGTCTTTCCTTTCCATAGTTTGTGCAGGTTATTAATGTTAGTTCTTTTTGTCCATTTGTATGCTGAGTTGTACATCCTGTATCTGTTGGTTTAACGACATATTTATCATATACTTGATATTTTATTCTTCTGCCATATCCATCTGTCAATTCTGCTATGTCACCATTTTTTATAGAGCTTAATGTTCCAAACATCTTTCCATTTCTATAGTTATGACCTACTATGCAGTAATTTCCCACCTCATTTGGATCTGGTCCCCAATATTTATTAAGCGAAATTTCTAATAATTCGTCTGATGTATCTGTTAACACTGGATAATTTATTCCTAGTCTTGGTATGTTTAAAATAGCATCTGTTTCATATTCCACTCCATTTGAAGCAGTATATATTATTGAATTCTCTTGCACTTCTTCTATTCTTTTTGCTTGCTCCGGTGTCAATTCTTCTTGGTCGTCTATAATTACTCTAATAATGTCATCTTCTGGCTGTCTTGTTGTTGTGTCTATTGCATTCGTTGCAGCAATCTGATTTAATATTTCTTGTGATACTTTTTCATTTTTATTTCTATCATACTCTGCATAAACATAATAAGAAAATAAAGCAAACACCAAAAAAACAGATAAAAAGAATTCAATTTTATAAAGCATTCTTTTTCTCTTAAATTCTGGCGTAATATACAGTTTTTCTGTTACAAGAATTTGATTCATACTTATCTCCTATTATATATTTATTATAGCATACATTTTTGTATTTTTAAATACACTTTGCCAGCAAATTTGAAATTTCACAAAATTGTTCAATTGTTAACTTTTCTCCTCTTGTATTTAATTCAATTCCCAATTCGTTAAATATGTCTATTGCTTGTTGCTTACTTTTTATTATTCCACCATTTAATAAGCTATTTATTAATGTTTTTCTTCTTTGCATAAAGCTTATTTTTATTAATCTAAAAAATAATTCTTCGTTTATAGGTTTAACCACTGGTTCATCCCTTAGTACTAATTTTATAACTTGAGAATCAACTTCTGGTGCTGGAATAAATTTATAATTTTCAACATTTAATATTACTTTTGGATTTGAATAATAATACACCGAATATGTAATCGCTCCAGAATTTTTATCTCCTGGAATTGCTGTTAATCTTTCTGCCACTTCTTTTTGTATCATTACTGTTATTGTTTCTATTGGTAGTTTTTTTTCTAACAACTGCATAATAATAGGAGTTGTAATATAGTAAGGAAGATTTGCAACAACTTTGGCTGTTTTAAATCCGTTTTTCTCTATTACTTCCTTTAAATCTACTTTTAATACATCCTCATTTATAATTTCTAGGTTTGTGTATAATAAAAATCTGTCTTGTAATACTTTAATCATTTTTTTATCAAGCTCTATTGCAATTACCTTTTTAGCTTTTTCTAATAGCTTTTGGGTTAAAGTTCCAAGACCTGGCCCAATTTCTATTACCAAGTCATCTGTTGTTAAGTCAGAGGCCTCTACTATTTTTTCTATAGATTCATCATCAACCAAAAAGTTTTGACCTAAGCTTTTATTAGCAGTAATATTATATTTTTTCATTAGAAACTTAGTTTCATCGTACACATTATTCATTGTTAATTCAATTCTCCTATTATGTATAAATTATGTTTATATTTTATCATGTTTATGTTGATATTGCAATGTATTAAACATTGTTTAAAAGCATTGATTTTTGTTTTATTATATAATAAAATGTTGTTATTATTAAAAAAGTAGGTGTAAAATGAATACAAAGAACAAAAGCAAAGCCCCAAAATACTCTAGGGCTCTGAGATTAAGAAATGGTATGATTGCAATATTTTGTGTGTTTTTATTGCTAATTGGACGTTTATTTTGGTTACAATTTATTAAAGGTCCTTGGTTAAAGGAACAAATGTATAGTCAATTAATTACTAGTAGAGCAATAAGTCCTAAAAGAGGTACTATATATGATACAAACGGAAAAGAGTTAGCTATAAGCGCTGCTGTAGATACTGTTACCATTAATCCAGACCTTATAAAAGTATCTGAGGAAAACAAAGAATTAGAAGAAATTAAAACTAAAGCTTTAAAAGAGAAAGTTGCGAAAGCTTTTTCAGAGATCTTTGAATTAGATTATGAAAAAACTTTAGCTAAAGTTAATAGCACAAGCTGGTTAGAGACAATTGTTTCAAAGGTTCAAAAAGACAAAATTGATAAACTGAAAAAATGGATGGAAGAGGAAAAGATTTATTCTGGCATTAATATAGATGAAGATACCAAAAGATATTATCCTTACAATAATTTAGCATCAAATTTAATAGGTTTTTGTGGAGATGAAAATAGAGGCTTAGAGGGATTAGAAAATGAATTTGATTCTTTATTAACTGGTACACCTGGAAGGATAATTACTTCTCAAGATGCAATTCAAGAATTCATTCCTGACCAGAACGAGACCCTATTTGTTGCAGAAAATGGTAATAATATAACATTAACATTAGATGTAAATATTCAGGCTATTGCTGAAAAATATTTGGAACAGGCTTGCAAAGAAAATAATTGTGCCCGTGGCGGAAATGTTATAATTATGAATCCAAATAATGGTGACATTTTGGCAATGGCAACTTACCCAAACTATAATTTAAACACTCCTTATAAAGTCACAAGTATTACTGAGGACAAGTGGAAAGAAATGACTTCTGAGCAAAAGTCTAATGCTATGTATAGTATGTGGAGAAATAGAGCTCTTTCCGATAGATATGAACCTGGTTCTGTTTTTAAGGTTATAACTGCTGCAATTGGTTTAGAAGAAAATTTGGTTTCTCCTGATGAAAAAAATGTTTTTGATTGTCCTGGATATCATGTTGTAGCTGGAAATACCATTTATTGTTGGAAAGGTATACCTGGCCACGGTAAACAAAGTTTAAGAGATGCTTTGTGCAATTCTTGTAACCCAGCATTTATGGAATTAGGCGAGAAGATTGGTGCTAAAACACTATATAAATATTTTGAAGCTTTTGGTTTATTTGACTCAACCAATTTAACTTCTGGTGATGTTAGCGGAAACTTCTGGGACTTAGAAGATGTTGGTCCTGTTGAGCTGGCTACCTCTTCATTTGGTCAAAGATTTGGTATAACACCATTGCAAATGGCAACCGCTATATGTTGTATAGCAAATGATGGCATATTAGTTCAACCTAAAATAATAAAACAGGTTACAAATACTGATACTGGCGCAACCACAAATATAGATACAACAGTAATAAGACAAGTAGTTTCTAAGGAAACATCTGAAAATCTTTTAAATATGATGGAATCGGTAGTAACATCTGGTACAGGAAGGTACGGAAGAGTTACAGGCTACTCTGTGGCAGGAAAAACCGGAACATCAGAACCATCACCAGGTGCAGAGGAAGATGGATATGTTGCGTCATATATTGCTATTTCCCCTGTAGAAAGTCCAGAAGTTGTTGCTCTTGTAACATTATATGCTCCTGAGGGAGATAGTCATCAAGGTGGTCAAATTGCTGGACCTGTTGCTTCTCAAATATTAACAGAAGTATTACCATATTTACAAATTCCTTCTGACAGTAGTGGCTCAACTACTGGAAGCAGTAGCTCAAATTCTACTACTACACTACCAAATGTAGTAAACAAAACTATTGCAGAAGCAAATAAAATTATAGAAAACGCAGGCTTTAATTGTATTATATCAGGTGGTTCTGAAGAAATTGTCACAGAACAAATGCCTAAAGCTGGAACCCAATTACTGAAAGACTCTATTGTTAAAATATATTCTGCTGGACATGAAGCAAGAGTATCACAAACAGTTCCAGATTTAAAAGGAAAGTCTTTATCCGAGGCAAGAACAATTTTAAAGGAACGAAATTTAAATATTCAAGTTAGTGGTTCTGGAATAGTTATAAGTCAAGATCCTATTGCAGGCACTTCTGTAGAAGAAGGTACACTAATAGCTGTTTCTATGAAACCAGAAATACAAGATGCACATTAAGGCATAAAAAAATTAAAGGAGTATAAGCTCCTTTAATTTTTTATAATTTTAATTATTGAATATTGCATCAAATTCTTCTCCATCTATTTTTTCTTTTTCTAACAATATTCCTGCTACAACATGTAATTTTTCCATATTAGCATTTAATATTTCTGCTGCTTTTTTATATGCATAATCAATTATACTTTTTACTTCTTCATCTATTATTGCAGCTGTTTCTTCTGAATACTCTTTGCTCTGTGCAAAATCTCTTCCTAAAAATACTTCTTCTTGATTTTGTCCTAAGGTTATAGTGCCAACTCTTTCACTCATTCCATATTTTGTAACCATATTTCTTGCAATCTTCGTTGCACGTTCTATATCATTACTTGCTCCTGTTGATATATCGTCTAATACCAATTTTTCTGATACTCTTCCACCTAATAGTGAAACTATATTTTCTATCATTTCTGTTCTAGACATAAAAGACTTATCTTCTGTTGGTCTATACATAGTATATCCTCCAGCCATTCCTCTTGGTATAATTGATATTTGATGAACAGGATCTTGTGTTGGTAAAAATCTACTTACAACTGCATGCCCTGCCTCATGATATGCCACTAATTTTTGTTCTTTTTCGCTTCTAACTCTAGTCCTTTTTTCAGGTCCCATTGTTACTTTAACCATTGCATCTTCTACTTCTGTCATACTAATTTCTGGTTTATTTCTTCTTGCAGCCAATAAAGCCGCCTCATTTAATACATTTTCCAAATCTGCACCTGAAAATCCTGATGTATTTTTTGCAATTGTTTTTAAATCTACATCTGGTGCCAATTTCTTCTTTCTGCTATGAACTTCTAAGATTTCCTCTCTTGCTTTAACATCTGGTGCCGATACTACTATTTGTCTATCAAATCTTCCTGGTCTTAATAAAGCTTTGTCTAATACGTCTGGTCTATTGGTTGCAGCTAATACTATTACTCCTTCATTAGCTGAGAATCCATCCATCTCTACTAATAACTGATTTAGTGTTTGTTCTCTTTCATCATGTCCTCCGCCAAGTCCTGCACCTCTTTGACGACCAACTGCATCTATTTCATCTATAAATACAATACATGGTGCTTTTTTCTTTGCTTCTTCAAATAAATCTCTTACTCTAGAAGCTCCTACACCAACAAACATTTCTACAAAGTCTGAACCACTTATAATGAAGAATGGTACACCAGCCTCTCCTGCAACTGCTTTTGCTAAAAGTGTTTTTCCTGTTCCAGGTTGCCCTACCAATAAAACTCCTTTTGGAATTCTTGCACCCATCTCTGTGAATTTTCTTGGATTTTTTAAAAATTCAACTATTTCTTCTAATTCTTCTTTTTCCTCATCTACACCAGCCACATCATTAAATGTTACTTTTGTTTTATCTGTTGGATTTAATATTTTAGCTCTGCTCTTTCCAAAAGACATTGTTTTATTTGAGCCAGCTCCTCCTTGTGCTCCACTATTCATAAATAAGAACCAGAATATAAAGAATATAATTAATATTCCAAATGGTGTTAAAAGACTTAGTATTGTTACAAATAAAGATTCTGATTTTTCTGTTACCTTTATTGTACCTGTTTTCATACTATCTTCTAATGCTGACATTAGATGTTCAACACTTGGTATATTTACCTCTTTAGTAACATTTTGGTTCTTTAATTTTACATTTGCTTTTACCTTATCTGCCGAAATTTCTATTTCTTTTACTTCACCTGCTTCTACTTTAGAAAGTAATTCCGAGTAGGCAAGCCTATTCTCAGTATTATCAATTATTGATGATATTAAGACTATAAATATTATAAATGTTATTAGCCACATAGCTAAAGATTTTATTCCATTTTTCAAGTTAATGCCTCCTTTTACTATTTAAGGAATATATCATAAAGATTTTGGTATTTCAAGTGTTTTACTAAAGTTTTTTTGTTCACACCCTAGTCATATCAAGGCTTTCCTTACGGAAGTTTACAATACCTCGTAAAAAAGATTTTTTTATTTTTTATCATTATTTTTATATTTTTATTTGGTGTTAAGTATTTATTACCAATATTATTTTTACATAATTTAATAACATCTTCAATATGTATTTTTTCTATTCCGTTAGTAGTCCCTAAAAGCTCATTAATAGTATATATTATAAGTCTTGATTTTATTACTTTTTCTAAAACATTAAATTTTTTTAAATCTAAAATTATTTCTTTTTCAGTTCTACTTATAAAAGTCTCTTTATATGACTGTTTTACTATTGATTTGAAATACATTTCATCAGTTGCTATAAGATGGGACATTCTATTTATTGTTTCTATAATATTAGGATTAAAATTCTCTTGTATATACGGAATAAGCATATTCCTAATTTTATTTCTTGTATATATGCTTTCTTGATTTGTTTTGTCATACTTAGGGTTTAAACCTTTTTCATTACAATATTGTTCAATTTCTTGTCTGGTACATTCAATTATAGGTCGTATAAGTTTGTTATCTCTTATTGGTTCTATACCTTTAAGCCCTGTACTTCCACTTCCCCTTAAGAAATTCATTAGTACTGTTTCTGCATTATCATTTGCATTATGCGCTGTAGCAATTTTATTTCCACCAACTAAGTTCTTTACCTCTTCAAAAAAATCATATCTAATTTTTCTTCCAACCTCTTCTGTCCCTTGCTTTTTTTCTTTAGCTATTTGTAAAACATCTGCCTTCTTTACAAAACATTTTATATCCCTCTGCTTACAAAAATCTTGTACAAACTCTGTTTCAGAGTCAGCCTCTTTTCTTATCATATGATTAATATGTGCAACTACAATGTTTATTTTAAGTTCATTTTGTAAATTTTTTAATACATTCAATAAACAAATAGAATCTGGCCCCCCAGACACTCCCACTACTATAGTATCCCCAGATTTTATTTGTTCATACCTTTTTATGGTATTTAATACCTTATCCTCCAACATATTTCCCCTTTCTGTCACAAAAAGGAGCGTCCCTATAGTGACAACTTATTCTCTGTATCTTTCTATATTTGCGAATTTTGTATAGTTTGCTAGCCATAATAGTTCTACCGTTCCTGTTGCTCCCGATCTATGTTTTGCTATTATTACTTCTGCAATATTTTTCTTTTCTGTGTCTTCATTGTAGTAGTCATCTCTATATAAAAACATTACAATGTCTGCATCTTGCTCTATTGAACCTGATTCACGTAAGTCTGAAAGCATTGGTCTATGGTCTATTCTTTGCTCTGGTGCACGTGATAATTGTGATAATGCTATAACAGGTACATCTATTTCCTTTGCTAATATTTTTAAGGACCTACTTATCTCTGCTATTTCTTGTTCACGGCTTCCTCCTTTTTTATTACTGCCTTGAACTAATTGTAAATAGTCTATTACAACTAATCCTATATTTTTTTCTAATTTCATTTTTCTGCATTTTGCCCTTATTTCCATTATTGAAATACCCGGAGTATCATCTATATATATACCCGCTTCTGAAAGTTCTCCTGATGTTGCTGCTAATTTTGCCCATTCATCATCATCTATTTTTCCCGTTCTAACTTTTGCACTATCCACCATTGCTTCACTGCATAAAATTCTGTTTGTCATTTGTTCTTTAGACATTTCTAAGCTAAATATCGCTACTGGAACTTTTGCTCTTACTGCTGCATTTGTGGCTATATTTAACGCAAACGCGGATTTTCCCATAGCAGGTCTTGCAGCAACCAGTATCAAGTCTGAATTGTGTAGTCCTGAAGTTCTATAGTCCAAATCCACAAATCCTGTTGGAACGCCTGTAATTGATTCTTTTTGGTTATATAATTGTTCCAATTGTGTAAATGTGTCTACTAGAATGTCTTTTATAGATGAATATCCCTTTTGATTCTTTTTTTGCATTACCTGAAAAATCTTTTTTTCTGCTGTATCTATTACTTGTTCTACCTCTTGTGTAGGGTCATATCCAAGTGTTATTAATTCATCCGCAGTTTTTATTAATGCTCTTAGCATTGATTTTTCTTCCACTATTTTTATATATTGTTCTACATTTGATGTTGTAGGTACTTTGTCTGGTAATTGAACTATATATTCCAAACCACCAACAGCCTCAAACTTTCCCATTGATTTTAGCTCTGATTTTAATGTTATAATGTCTATTGGCTCTGCCCTATTGTATAAATTTAGTATTGCAGAATATATTATTTTATTATCTTCTCTGTAAAAATCTTGCTCTTGCAATACTTCTACTGCTGCTATTACTGCATCTTTATCTGTTAACATACTGCCTATAATAGCTTGTTCTGCTTCTATATCGTGTGGTGGAATTCTGCCTAACTCCATTTTTTTCATTCCTTTCTTAATATACGAGTCCTACTATTCTGCAATTATATTCACTGTTAATTTTGCATTTACTCCTTCATATAATTTTATATTTATTGTAAATCTTCCTATATTTTTTATAGTTTCTTTTACTTCTATCTTCTTTTTATCTATTTCTATTTTATACTGTTCTTTTAAATTTTCTGATATTTCTTTTGAGGTTACCCCTCCAAATATCTTTCCATTTTCTCCAGCTTTTACTTTTATTGTTAAAACTAGTTCTTTTAACTTATTTGCTACTTCTATTGCATCATTTTTTTCATTTTGTTTTTTAAATTTATTAGCTTCATTCTTTGATTCTAGTTTTCCTAAATTTTCTTTTGTTGCCTCTACTGCTAATTTTTTTGGAAATAAGTAATTTCTTGCATATCCATCACTTGCATTTATTATTTCATCTTTTTTCCCTACGCCCTTTATATTGTCTAATAAAATTACCTTCATATAATCATTCCTCTCTTTATCTTCTTTAATACTTTTTTAAAATTCTAGTATTTAATTTAAAATGCTTTTATTAATTATATCTTATAGAGTTTCTTCTATCAATAGCTTTTACCCACTTTTATATATATTAAAGTCAATTGTTTATAAGAGGGCAAATACCAGTTGTATTGCCCTCTTTTTTATTATTCCTCTTAACTTGACATTTCACTAAAATATTCATTTATTCTATTTATAAGCTCTGTTTTTACTTCTTCTGTTGTCATTCCCTCTACTTGGGCTCCGGCTAAGGTTATGTGTCCTCCGCCACCCAGTTTTTCTAGTATTAATTGAACATTTATATCTCCTATTGAACGTCCACTTATGCAGACTCTGTCTCCCATCATTCCAATTACAAATGATGCAACTATATTACTTATTGTGAGTAGTTCATCTGCCGCCTTTGCACATATTATGTTTGCATCTTTGTCTTGTTCATCATAAATAGAAATTGCTATTGCATGTTCTAAAACCTCTGCCTTTTCTACTATTTTAGAAATTTTATTGTATGTTGCTAAGTCACTTTGAAACCATTTTTTCACCTTAATTGTATCTATTCCATACTTTCTCAAATATGCTGCTGCTTCAAATGTTCTTACACCTGTTTTAAAAGTAAAATTCTTTGTATCCATCATAATTCCCGCATAAAGTGCCTCTGCTTCTAACTCTGTTAACTCAATTTTTTCTTGTGAATATTCCAATATTTCTGTAACAAGTTCTGCTGCTGAAGATGCATAAACCTCATGGAACATAAGTGTTGCATCTTCTATATATTCTGTACTTCTTCTATGATGGTCTATAACTACTATTTTTTCTGTTTCTTCTAATAATTCTGGAATTTCCACATAGTTTTTCTTACTTGTATCCACAACAATTAGCAATGTTTCTGGGCTTATTTTAGCTAATGCTTCACTTTTGTTTATAATTACATTTTTGTACTCGTCATCTTCTTTTGCTTTTTCCATAAAGTTTTCTAAACCAATTCCATAAGAATTGTTTACTATATATGCATTTTTTCCTAATGACCTTGCTAATCTATATATTCCCATACTTGAACCTATGCAGTCCATATCTGAGTTAGAATGTCCCATTACCATTACATTTTCCGCTTCAAGTATTAGTTCTTTTAAGGCATGTGCTACTGTTCTAGCTTTCACCTTAGTTCTTTTTTCTACTTCTTGTGCTCTTCCGCCAAAGAATACATATTTTCCATTTTCTCTTACAACTGCCTGGTCTCCTCCACGTCCCAATACGATATCTAGGCCTGCTTGTGCGGATTTGTATTTTTCGTAGTTAGAGCTACCTTCGTTTGAAACAGCTATGCTTAAAGTGAACTGTGCTTTATTAGTCCATTCCAATTCTTTTATTTCATCTAATATATTAAATTTTTTATTTTCTATTTCTGATAGATATTTTTGTTCAAATATTAACACAAAAGTATCTCTTTCAGATTTTATTACTAAACCTTCAAAATGAGTTGCCCATTCATATATATTTTTTTCAATTTGTGCTATGAATGTAGACCTGTCTTCGTTTTCTACTCTCTGCATTAACTCTTCATAATTGTCAATCATTATTATTCCTATACAATTTTGTGAGTTAATATATTTTTCTTCTGTTTTTATTAATTCTGTATTGTCCATAAAATATAGTGTAAATATTGACTGTTTATTTTTTAATTCTATATATTCTCCTAATAGCTTATATGTTTTACTTCCAATTACTATACTTTGATTAATATTTTTATTTTTAACAAATTCTCCATTTTCAAGACTTTGCTTTAATTCTTTTAATATACTATCCAAATAGTTATTAATATCTATATTAATAAATTCCTTAGAAAACTTCTCGTTTTTCCAAATTGTATTTCCATTGGTTTCTAATATTATAAGTGGAAATGGTGAATTTATCAGTGTTCCCTTTGCTGCTTTATCAACGCTAAAGGTTAAGTGTTCTATATGCTCAGATAATTCTTCTTTTCTCTTTTCACTGCTCCAATAAGCATATCCAACAACTAAAATATAAAACAAAATTGCTGGCAGAACTAAGTTAATATTGCTTATACAAATAATTGTTAAAAGTACTGCTATTATTACTAAATATATCTTTACGCGCGATACTAGTTTATCAAATATTTTTTTATTGCTCGGCATAAAATCCTCCTAATTACATCTTATATTTTACACTTATTTCGCGCTTTTGTCAATGTTTACAAGAAATCCACACTGTAAATGGGAATTAAAATTGCTTTTTGGTCTAGGCATTAACATTTTTTATATAGTCTTCTAATATTATTTTTATTACAGTTGCTATTGGTACTGCCAAGAACATGCCTAATACCCCAAAGTACGCTCCACCTACTGTTACCGCAAATATTACTAATAATGGGCTTATTTTTAGTGAATCTCCTGTTATTTTTGGATTTATTATGTTTGCATCTATTTGTTGTAATATTGTTACTATTATTACCATCCATATCGCTTGATCAAGTCCACCTGTAAATATTGTTATTATACCTGCTATTATTACAGCTATTATTGCTCCGAAATATGGTATTAAATTAAATAGACCTATCATAAATCCTAGTAGTATAGCATATTGTATCCCCATTATTTTCATCGCTATAGATGTTATTATTCCAACTACCATTCCATCCAACAGTTGGCTTGATATAAAGCGGAAAAAAACATTGTTTGTTTCGTAAAAGTATTTTTCTACATTACTATATGTCTCCTCTTTGAATATTCTTTTTGATAATCTATTAAAAAATCCTAATATCTCGTCTCTCTCTGACAATATGTATATGGATACTATTATAGACACAAATAAATCAAATACTCCTGTAACTACATTTATTGCACCTTTTGCGTATTGAGCTAATTGTTCAAGGTTTAAATACTTTTCTAAATCAATATTTTTTATTTGTTCTGCCAACTTATATATTATTTCATTTTTTAAGAATGACTCCTCTGGTAAATTATTTAAAACAGCCATTGTTTTATTGTAATAGCTTTGAAAATTACTTATTAAGTCCTTAGTGCTTTCTATTATTGTTGGAATTATAAAATTAATTATAAATATAATTGCTATTATTGCTATTACATATATTGTGAATATTGCTATTGCTCTAGATTTTCTTTTTATAAATTTGTTTTTTGTCCTTGAATATACTTTTTCCAATTTTTTTGTTGGCATATAGAATAAGTATGCTATTAATATTCCTATTACAAATGGCATTAAAATTGAAAATAATTTTCCAAACCAATTTAATATTTCTCCTAAATTATCTACTGTTTTGTAAACTAATATAACAGCAACAGCAAATACAAACCAATATAACCATTTTGTAATTACACGTTTATTTTCTCCCATTTTTTCCCCTTTCATATTTTAATTTCTAGTCCTATTGGGCAATGGTCACTTCCCAATACTTCTGAGTATATCATTGAATCCTGTATCTGGATTTCTATTGACTTTGAAACAATAAAATAGTCTATTCTCCAGCCAACATTTTTTTCTCTTGCATTTGACATATATGACCACCATGAGTACGCATTTTCTTTTTCTGGGTATAGATATCTAAAAGTGTCAGTAAAACCCATCTTTAATAATTCAGTCATTTTATTTCTTTCTTCATCTGTAAATCCTGCGCTTTTTCTATTTGTTTTTGGATTTTTCAAGTCTATTTCTTCATGTGCTACATTCAAATCGCCACAGTATATTACAGGCTTTATCTTATCTAATTTTATCAGATATTTTTTTATTTCATCTTCCCATAACATCCTATAATCTAATCTTTCCAAGCCTTTTTTTGAATTTGGAGTATAACAATTTACTAAAAAGAATTTTTCAAACTCAAGTGTTATAATTCTTCCCTCCTTGTCATGCTCTTCTATTCCTATTCCATATGTCACATTTATAGGCACCTTTTTGCTAAATACTGCCGTACCTGAATAACCTTTTTTTAATGCACTATTCCAATATTGCTTATATTTTTTTAAAATATTCTGAATAGTTATATCAATTTGTTCTTCCTGCATTTTTGTTTCCTGAATGCAAAAAATATCTGCATCTATTTGTTTAAAAAAAGTTTCAAATCCTTTTGTAATATTAGCTCTTAACCCATTAACATTCCATGATATTAGTTTCATTTTTCTTCCTCAATTCATTTTTACTTTTACTATAATATCAAAAAAGAAGCGTATATGCAAGCATTTTACTTAGCAATTACTCTAATTGATATTAAAATAAATCGGCTATCGTAAATGTGATAACCGATTATATTATTAAAATTCATATACATAACATTCTAAATATCTTCTACCAAATTGTAGTGCAGAACTATGTGAATTATAGAAAATATCTAATCTATCACTTGATATTGCTCCACCTCTGTCTTGAACCACAAACCATCCACCATTTGGTTTATCTTTAAAATATGGTATATATATAACTGTTCCTATTGGATATACCGAACCTGCTGCTAATGTGTACCATTGAGATGCTAATGCACCAGATGATGTTATACCATTTGTTTTACCACAGCAACTCATACATGGACAATATGCCGAAGTATTAAAAGTTGCAACTTTTGGTGTTATTCCTTCTACTTTTTTTGCCAATGTTGTAGATGCTGTTGTCGCTGGGTTTGTGCTAGCTGTTCTTAGGTTTGAACTTCTTGATGTAATCTGTCTTGTTCTTACTTCAACAATTTTGTTTATTGGTTCTTTTATAATTTCGCTAGATATTTCTGTTTTTTCTATTTCTACATCATTTTGATATTTTATTTTATATGTTACTTTTTTTAGTCCATCAACACCATTTTGTATTATTCTGTCTTGCTTTGTTCCAGAACCTGTTGATACGTCTTTAGTAATAGTTTCATATGGTATTTTTACTTCCACAGTTACTATTTTTTCAATTATTTGTTCATAATTTTTTAAAATATCTTCTGTTTTAATATTCTCTGAGCATTCTATTTCCGTAGCTATTTCAACTTCTTCATCTGTGTTTTTAAATATTTTTATAGTATTGTTTGATGAAAGTTCTTCGTCTAAACTTGGAATAACCTTTTCATCTTCCAATATTATAATATGGTTTTCATCTAATATTTCTGAAATTTTAGTTTTTGAAGATAATACATTCATTTCATAACCACTTGATAATATTATTTTTACGCTATTTAATTTAACATTTCCTGCAACTACTGCTATGCTTGTTAAAAATAAAAATATTAAGCTTATGGCAATGATTCTTTTCAGCGATATAGATGCTTTCTCATCATTTTTCATAAGAAATTTGTTCCCTCCTTTAAAAGCAACAATTATATTATACCATTTATTAGCAGATCTGTCAAATTTAACTTTTCTACTATTTTCGCGTTAACATCATTTTTACTTCTTTTTCCACATTATTTCTTTGTATTCTTAATATAACTTCATCTCCCACATTTTTAGTATAAATATATTTTCTTAAGTCACTCATCTTCTCTAGAGTTATATTATCTATTTTAATTATTATATCTTTTTCTCTCAGTCCTGCATTATATGCTGATGAGCCTCTACTAACTTGAACAACATATATGCCTGTATCAAACTTTAAATTTTTATCTATATATGGTATCACATTTTTATCATAGGCAAATATTCCAATACTTGCTTCTTCAAACTTTCCCTGTGTTGCCAATTTTTCTATTATTGTTTTAATAAGATTTATTGGCACAGCAAATCCTATTCCTTCTGCTGAACTGATTTTTATAGTATTTATTCCTATTACTTCTCCATCTATATTTATTAATGGTCCTCCACTATTTCCTAAATTTATTGTTGCATCTGTTTGAATTAAATTGCTCATATAAGAAACATCTTCATCTTCTTCTATTTTAATGGTTCTATTTACTGCACTTATTATACCAGATGTTACTGTTCTTTCAAACTCAAATCCAATTGGATTTCCTATTGCATATACTTTTTCACCAACCCTGATATTATCAGAATCTCCTAATACTGCATATTTCATATTTTTACATGATATCTTTAAAATAGATAAATCTATATTAACATCAGACCATACCACATTCCCTGTAAATGTTTCACCCGACTCTAATGTTACATAGCATGTACTATACTTTTCCCCAGAAACATGTGCATTGGTTAATATATATCCATTATCTGTTACCACTACACCTGTGCCTAACCCAAGTTTTGATGTACTATCCTTTAAAAAAATACTGCTACCAACATTTTTTACTTTTGATATTCCTACAACATTTGATGTTGCTTTTTCTATAACATCAACTGCTTCTTTATTTTCCTTTTTTTCTTCCTCCATAGTTCTTAATGTTTTTACTGCCTCTGGTGGCTGATTGGCTTCATTTATATCTATTTTCTCATAAAATTTATATAGTATTATACCACTAGCAATTATAAATATAAAGATAATTACTATTAACATTTTATTCTTTGATGATTTTTTTCTTCTTTTTGCAATATATGCTTCCATATTCTTCCTCCTTATATAATATAATTTTTACCATTTTTAAAAAAATTAAACATAAATTCTGTATCTATTTTTTTGTTACTATTTAATATATTATAAAGATAAAACGCCGAAGTATACGCTTTTAATCCTATCCAAAACTTATGTTTCCATACATGCAGATAATATAGCTCTTAAAAACATTATCCGGTAACCTTTTTTGTGAATTTTATGTGTATTTTATTGAATTTTTAATATATGTATGATATTATATTGGTTATATTGTTGAGGTAATTTTTATATTGCCTTAAAAGAAAGGATTGATATTAAAATGGGATGGATTATTTTAATAATTGTTGTTCTTATATTGGTTTTCCTAATAAATATATACAATAATCTTGTTTCGCTAAGACAAAAAGTTAAAAATGCTTGGAGCCAAATAGAAATACAATTGCAAAGAAGATTTGACCTAATTCCTAATCTTGTTGAGACTGTTAAGGGATATATGGGACACGAAAGTAATATTTTAACAAAAGTTGCAGAACTTCGCACTGCATGGGCAAATGCAAAAACTGTAGCAGAAAAATCTAATTTGGACACTCAACTTTCTGATACTTTAAAAACAATTATGGCTGTTTCAGAAGCTTATCCTGATTTAAAAGCAAATCAAAATTTTATAAGTTTACAACAAGAACTTGCTAACACAGAAAATAAAATTTCTTATTCTAGGCAATTTTATAATGACATTGTAACTACATATAATACAAAGATTCAAGTATTTCCTTCAAACATTGTAGCTGGAATGTTTAATTTTACACAAGAAACTTTATTTGAAGTAGATAACCCAGAAGCTAGAAAAAATGTAAAAGTTGATTTTAATAACTAAAATTTATACATAAAAAACATAGTGTATTTAATTGTAATACACTATGTTTTTTGTTTACTAAATATGTATGTTTTAAAATTTCCAATTATTATATGTAATTTCTGCAATTTCTTCTGGTTCAATTTGCTTTACTTGTGCTATTTTTTCTACTAAATACTTTAAATTTCTTGAGTCATTTCTTGTCCCTCTATTAGGTTCTGGTGCCAAATATGGGCTATCTGTTTCAATAAGCATTTTTTCCAATGGTATCATTTGTATTATTTCATCTGCATTTTTAGAATTTTTGAATGTTATTGGTCCTGCTAACGAAATGTAAAAACCTAGATTTAGTCCTTCTTTTACAAGTTCTTTGTTTAATGGGCAACAGTGAAATACTCCCTTCTTATTTGGTGTATTTTCCTTTAAAATTTTTATAGTATCCATCACAGCTTCTCTTGTATGTATTATTATTGGTAAATTCAGCTTGTTCGCTAATTTTATTTGGTTAATAAATGCCATCTGTTGTAGTTCTTTGTTTTCTTTATTCCAATAATAGTCGAGTCCGATTTCTCCAATGCCAACAACTTTATCGGCTTTTGCTATATCTTCTATTTCTTTTATTTGCTTTATTATTTCATTTTCTGTTTTTAATATATCATTTGGAGATATTCCACATATAGCATATATAAAATCATATTTGTTTGATAAGTCTATTGCCTTTTTAGAAGATTCTATATCATAACCTGCAACTATAATTTTTGTTATTCCAGCTTCATATATTTCATGTAATATTTTTTCTCTGTCCTCATCAAATTTTTCATCATTATAGTGTGAATGTGAATCGAAAAACCTCATTTTAGACTTTGCATCCTTTCCTAAATAGTTATCTTTGTTACAAATACTCTATTAATTATCTAATATTAAAGTAAAGCTTGCCATTGCGTAGTTTTCTATATGTGATATACTCAAATCCTGGCTTATTATTTTTTTTATTTCTAATTTACTTATATCTGCTATTGGCCTTCCTTTTTCATCATTATATATCTCTATATTTTTCCATAACCAGTTAGAAGTATTGTTTATATTTTTAGAAATCGCTTTAAATATAGCTTCTTTTGCCGCAAATCTTGCCGCATAATGTTGATACTTCATTTTATTAGTTTTTTCGCAATATTCTTGTTCTTTTTCTGTGAATATTCTATCCACAAAAACCTGTCCTATCTGCTCAATACTTTCCTTTATTCTATTTACCTCTATTATATCTACACCTGTTCTTATCTCCATCTAAATTCTCCCTTATATAAGATTTTATCTGATTGAACTTTTTTATTTTCCAAATAGGTTCATAAGTGTGACAATAAATATACCTATTACTATTATTGCAATTATTTTATTTCCCTTTGCAATTCTTTCTATATTGTAATTTTTATAAAGTATATCATATTTATTTTTTAATCTTAGGTATGTCTCTTCTAGCAATAAACTTTCTCTTTCCTTTTCTTCTATACTTATTCCAAGCTCATTGTTGGTTATTTCTTGTATCCATATAAATTTGGTAAAATTTATAAATTGCTCCTTGATCTTCTCAAAATTATTGCTCATATTAAACTCATATATTAACTTTTTTAAATATATTTTTTTGTATATGTTAAATATATAATGATATAAATATTTATTCTCATATTCAAATGGCAGTTTTGTATAATTATCTGTATTTATATCTGATGCCATTACCACTGCACTCCAGCTTGTAAACCCAAATTTTACATATCTTTGTTCAATTTCCTTTACCTTGCTATTTGTTTTAGAGTTTGCATTTGCTATATTGGCATAATTTAAAAATCTTTCATTTAGTACAGTATTATTTGTACTTTCGTTCCAGCAACTTTGATCTAAGCATACATATGAATATGTAATAAACCTTTCAGTATCTACATTTATTTTTTTTGCTCCTGTACTATTGCCTGCTATTTCTTTTATCAAACTTGAAAAATCCCTTATATCTTTAAAAGTGCTTGTTTGTATTCGTATGTTTTCATATTCCCTTAGTTGTGATAAATTTGAGTTTATATCTCTGAACTTATAATTAAAATTCAATACGTCATCTAAATTGTTTTCTCCATTTAAAACAGTTTTAAATGTTAAAAAGCATATACCTGTATTAAAGCAAATAATCTCCATTTTTAAAATATCAAAAAATATACCGTTCTGCTCTCCTACTTTTCCCTGTATATTTTTCTCTAATTCATATTCAAAAATTGTACAAGGATATTTTGAAAGTATTGCACTCTGCATCTTGCCTTCCATATTTTGAAGCTCATTTATTTTTTGAGTTGATAGTCCAAATGTCCAAAACATATAATCTCTTATATTTGGTAAAAAATATGTGTATATATCAAAATCTTTTATTCTATCAAATGCTTTTAATTTACACTTAGGATTTCTTATAAGCTTTAGCATATATTTATTGTATTTATTCGGTTCTATAATATACGGATATATGAAATACGTATATTGATATTTAATCTTTTGTTCCATCTGTATGCTTGCTCCTCCTATAATTTATTTTTCATCTGTATAATAATTTAAGTTTAAATCTTGGCCTCTATGCCATTTTCCTATAAAGTCTATTAATATACTGTTTTCTAATGAGTATGCTGGTGATATTGTGACTTCTCCTTTTGAATTAACGCATCCCCATAATCCATCTTTTTTTACACTTGCATATCCAAATTCATTTTGTTCTGTTGCATCATCATATATATAGTCAACCATTACTATACCATCTTTATTTACAAAACCATATTTGTTATCTTTTTTTGATAAAAATAATGTGTTACCTTTTAGTAATTCTATGTTAAATTTTTCCTCAAATTTAAAATTATAATATTTATATTCATCATTTATTCTAATTTTCATGTATCCTAAATCTTTGTTAATTTCTGTTACAATTCCATTTAATTTAATATTAAAATCCCTGTCTATTAAATCTGAATTAATATTTTCTTTTGAACCCTCGTAAAAATCTACATCACTTCTATATATCAAGTTATTATATACAAAATCCAATTTTGTTTGTCCTGCTACATTTACAATCCCATATTTGCCTTCTAGTTTAGCAATGTAGTTATCCGCATATGTAAATTTTATATCTTCATATTTAGTTTCTAACTTTGTATCTCCAGAAATTGTCATTATTCCATATTTTCCATTTTTCTGAATTACAACATTTTCTCCATTTATTGATTTTACATCATCAAATTTTTCTTCTAAATATGAATTACCTGTTGTATCTACTATTTTCCATTTTCCATCTTGTTTTACTACAAATCTACCATTGCCATATATCTGTTTTACTTCATCATATTTAGCTTCTAGCGCAACTGATTTGTCCCAATTTATTACTCCATATTTTTCATTTTGCACTATAAATCCTTCTTCATATTTATTTCCTAGTTGTTTTATAGTTTTATATTGGTTTGGTATTACTATGTTTCCTATGTCATCAACTAATCCAAGCTTTCCATCTTTGTCTGTTATTAAGCAATTTTTTATTCCTTTTAATGTTGTAATTGAATTATACTCACATTTTAATAATTCATTTCCTTTATAATTTATTAATCCATATTTTCCATCTTTTTTTACTAACAAGACATCAGATTCATACCATAAATTATTATTTTCATCATAATTTTCTAATGCTTGCACAGACTCATACCCTGTAAGTACTTCTTCTTTCTTATCATTTAACACTTTTGTTTTATATAAGCCCTTTTCATAATCTACATCATATGTACAAATAAATATGGCTTTTGATGGGTTTGGAATTATTATTGTTTCATCATATGTTGGTTCTATAACAGTAGTCCCTTTTGAATTTATTACTCCCCATTTATTATTAGTATATACTGCGAAATACTTTTGAACAACTGTCTTTTCCACAGCTCCTTTATTTGATTTTAGTATCTTTCTTATTCCTACAATAAACATTATAATTACTGCAAAAGCTATTATTACAGCAAATACTTTTTTCATGTTTAGTTTTCGTCCTCCACTATATCTTCTTCCTCTTTCCATATATTTTTTCATTCCTTTCAATATAGCTTTTTATACATATATAATATATCATACTTTTTTGTAGAAATATAGTATTTTTTTATTTTTTTTATTAGCAAATAAACGGAACTATAAAAAGTCCCGTTTACTTTATTAATTATTGCATTCTTCTTCACAGTCACATTCTTCTTTTTCTGTGTCTATGTGTATATTTTTGTATTTGCTTAATCCTGTTCCAGCTGGAATTAATTTACCTATTATAACATTTTCTTTTAAGCCTATTAATTCATCTACTTTTCCTTTTACTGCAGCTTCTGTTAACACTCTAGTTGTTTCTTGGAAAGATGCTGCTGATAAAAAGCTCTCTGTTGCAAGTGATGCTTTTGTTATTCCTAATAATACACGTTTATATGTGGCTGGTTTTTTACCTTCTGCTATCATTTTTTCGTTTTCTTCTTCTAGTTCATTTATATCCACTAGTGAACCTGCAAATAGTCCTGTATCCCCATTATCTTCAACTCTAACTCTTTTTAACATTTGTCTACCAATAACTTCAATATGTTTATCGTTAATATCAACACCTTGGTTTCTATAAACTTTTTGAACTTCTTGTACTAAGTATTTATGAACTCCATCAACACCATTTATTGCTAATATTTCATTTGGATTTATAGAACCCTCTGTTAATGACATTCCTGCTTCTACTTCATCCCCGTCTTTTACACGTAATTTTGATCCAAAAGGTATTGAATATGTTTTACTATCATCTTTGCTTGTGACAATAACTTCTTTTTTGCTTTTATCCTCTGAAATTTTTACTTTACCAGAGATTTCTGTTACTATAGCTAATCCCTTTGGTTTTCTAGCTTCAAATAATTCCTCAACTCTAGGAAGACCTTGAGTGATATCTGCAACACCTGCGACACCACCAGAGTGAATTGTTCTCATGGTTAACTGTGTTCCTGGTTCTCCGATAGATTGTGCAGCAATAATACCTACAGCTTCGCCTATGTTTACCTCTGCTCTTGAAGCTAATCCCATTCCATAACATTTGCGACATACACCATGTTTTGTTTTGCACTCTAATACTGTACGAACTTTAACTTTTGTTATTCCTGCTGCAACTATTTTTTCTGCTATTGCTTCTGTTATAAGCTCTTCGGTTGTTACTATTATCTCACCTGTTTCTGGATTCTTTATGTCTTCTAATGGATATCTTCCCAATAAGCGTTCTTCTAGTTTTTCTACTACTTGATTTCCGTCTTTAATATCTGAAAGTTCCATTCCTTCCTTTGTTCCACAGTCATCTTCTCTTACAATTATATCTTGTGCTACATCAACTAATCTTCTTGTTAAGTATCCTGAGTCTGCAGTTCTTAAAGCTGTATCCGCTAAACCTTTTCTAGCACCGTGTGCTGAAATAAAGTACTCAAGAGCATCTAGCCCCTCTCTAAATGATGATGTTATCGGAATTTCAACTGTTTTACCTGTTGTACTTGCCATAAGTCCACGCATACCTGCTATTTGTCTTAATTGGTTTATGTTACCTCTGGCTCCTGATTGCGACATCATATATACTGGGTTTAATTCTTCAAAATTACTCTTCATTGCTTCTGTAACTTCATCTGTTGCTTTTTCCCATATTTTAATTACAGATTGATATCTTTCTTCGTCAGTAATTAAACCACGTTTATATTGTTTTAATACGTCATTTACTTTTTCGTTTGCACTAGCTAATATTTGTTTTTTAGCTTCTGGAACTTTTACATCATCAACAGAAACTGTAATAGCACCTATTGTTGAATATTTATATCCTGTTGCCTTAATATAATCTAGTAGTTCTGCTGTTGCATCTAATCCATGTTTGTTTATTGATTTTGCAATTATTTTTCCTAAATTTTTCTTAATAACTGGGAAGTCTATTTCTAATTGGAACTCATTTTCTGGGTTTGTTCTATCTACAAAACCTAAATCCTGTGGAATTCCTTGGTTATATATAATTCTACCAACTGTTGTTTCTATTATTTTATGTTTTTCAACTCCGTCTACTACTTTGCTCATTCTTACATGAATTTTAGCATGCAAACCTAAATCTTTGTTTACATTTGCAATAATTGCCTCTTCTGGAGAAGAAAAATACATTCCTTCGCCTTCTTCACCTTCTACAATCATTGTTAAATAGTAGCTTCCTAAAATCATATCTTGTGTAGGAACAGTTACTGGTTTACCATCTTGTGGTTTTAACAAGTTATTTACAGATAGCATTAAAAATCTTGCTTCTGCTTGTGCTTCTGGTGATAATGGAATATGTATAGCCATTTGGTCACCGTCAAAATCCGCATTAAAAGCTGTACATACTAATGGATGTAATTTTATAGCTCTTCCTTCTACTAAAACTGGCTCAAATGCTTGAATTCCCAATCTATGTAGTGTAGGCGCACGGTTTAATAATACAGGGTGGTCTTTTATAACCTCTTCCAATATGTCCCATACTTCTGGCCTTAGTCTTTCTACCATTCTCTTTGCATTTTTAATATTGTGAGCTATTCCACGTCCAACTAATTCTTTCATTACAAATGGTTTAAATAATTCTACAGCCATTTCTTTTGGAACACCACATTGATATATTTTAAGTTCTGGTCCAACAACTATAACTGAACGTCCTGAATAATCAACACGCTTTCCTAATAAGTTTTGACGGAAACGTCCTTGTTTTCCTTTAAGCATATCTGATAATGATTTCAAAGGTCTTCCACCAGCACCTGTTACTGGTCTTCCTCTCCTACTATTGTCTATTAAAGCATCTACAGATTCCTGTAACATTCTTTTTTCGTTTCTTACAATTATTTCTGGTGCTCCTAACTCTAGTAACCTTTTTAATCTGTTATTTCTATTTATAACTCTTCTGTATAAGTCATTTAAGTCTGATGTTGCAAATCTACCACCATCTAATTGAACCATAGGTCTTAAATCTGGTGGAATTACAGGTACAACATTCATAACCATCCACTCAGGTTTATTTTCTGATAGTCTAAATGCTTCCACAGTATCTAATCTTTTAATTAGTTTTGCCTTTTTCTGCTCGCTTGCTTTTTCTAATTCTTTTTTTAGTTTTTCAGATAGTTTTTCTATGTCTATTTCTTCTAGTAATTTTCTTATTGCTTCTGCTCCCATTTCTGCTTTAAATGAGCCTTTTCCATATTTCTCTTCTGCTTCATGATATTCTTTTTCTGATAATACTTGTGTCTTTGTTAATGAAGACGTTCCTTTATCTGTAACAATATATGAAGCAAAGTATATAACTTTTTCTAGGTTTCTTGGAGAAACATCTAGTAATAAAGCTATTCTACTTGGAATTCCCTTAAAATACCAAATGTGAGCTACTGGTGCAGCAAGTTCAATATGCCCCATTCTTTCACGTCTTACTTTAGATTTTGTTACTTCTACACCACATCTGTCACAAACAATTCCTTTATACCTTACTCTTTTATATTTACCACAATGGCATTCCCAGTCTTTTGTAGGTCCAAATATTCTTTCACAAAAAAGTCCATCTTTTTCTGGTTTTAATGTTCTATAATTAATAGTCTCTGGTTTTTTTACTTCTCCTTTTGACCACTCTCTTACTCTTTCGTCTGATGCAATACCTATTTTAATTTTATCGAAAATTTCTAGTTCATCCACTGCTTTTAGCCCCCTTGACTTCTATTTTTTCTTGTTTCTTAAGGATTTTTGCTCAATACACTGCTGTGCAATTCCATTTTGTCTGTGTAAAATCCTTTTTGAAACTATTTAATTATTTTACTCATCTAGCATATCTTGGTCTTCTAGCAAGTCATCTTCACCTAAGTCTGTATCATCTATTAGTATTTCGTCCTCATCTAGCATTCCGTCTATGTCGTCTAATAGCATATCATCCCCAAGTTCTTCTCCGTCTTCTTCTATATATCCATCATTTAAGTCATTTTCATCTACAGCATCTTCTTTTCCAGAATCAAAATTAAAATCTATGCCGTCTTCTATATTTTCTTTTAATTCTAATTCCTTGTTATCTTCTGAGTATAGCTTTATGTCTAATCCTAAACTTTGAAGTTCTTTTATTAATACCTTAAATCCTTCTGGTACTCCTGGTTCTGGAACATTTTCTCCTTTTACAATAGCCTCATATGTTTTTACACGTCCAACTACATCATCTGATTTTGTTGTTAGCATTTCTTGCAATGTATAAGCTGCACCATATGCCTCTAATGCCCAAACTTCCATCTCTCCAAAACGTTGTCCACCAAACTGTGCCTTACCTCCTAATGGTTGTTGAGTAATAACTGAATAAGGTCCTGTTGAACGAGCATGTATTTTGTCATCTACTAAATGGTGAAGTTTAAGCATATACATAACACCTACTGTAATTGGGTGGTCAAAAGCTTCTCCTGTTCTTCCATCATATAGTATTGTTTTACCATCTTCTGATAATCCAGCTTTTTTCAATAGTTCTCTTATTTCTTCATCTGTTGCTCCATCAAATACTGGTGTTGCAACTTTCCAGCCCAATGCTTTTGCTGCCATTCCCAAATGTACTTCCAATACTTGACCTAAGTTCATACGAGAAGGTACACCTAATGGGTTTAAAACTATATCTACTGGTGTTCCGTCTGGCAAGAATGGCATATCTTCTTCTGGAAGTATACGAGAAATAACACCTTTATTTCCGTGACGTCCTGCCATTTTATCTCCAACAGATATTTTTCTTTTTGTAGCTATATAACATCTTATTATTTGATTTACGCCAGGTCCTAATTCGTCTGAATTTTCTCTTGTAAATATTTTTATATCGACTATTGTTCCTGCTTCGCCATGTGGTACACGTAATGAAGTATCTCTTACTTCTCTAGCTTTTTCTCCAAATATAGCTCTTAACAATCTTTCTTCTGCTGTAAGCTCTGTTTCGCCTTTTGGAGTTACTTTACCTACTAATATATCTCCTGGTCTTACTTCTGCACCTATTCTTATAATTCCATTTTCGTCTAAGTCTTTTAGGCTATCATCTCCAACGTTTGGAATGTCTCTTGTAATTTCCTCTGGTCCTAATTTTGTGTCACGACATTCACAATCATATTCTTCTATATGAATAGATGTATATACGTCTTCTTTTACCAATCTTTCATTAATTAATACAGCATCCTCGTAATTGTAGCCTTCCCAAGTTGTAAATGCTATTAAAACATTTTTTCCAAGCGCCATTTCGCCATTTTTTGTAGATGGTCCATCTGCTATTAGATCTCCAGCCTTAACTTTTTCTCCCTTTACTACAACTGGTCTTTGGTTAATACATGTTCCACCATTTGTTCTTTTGAATTTTCTTAAATGGTATGTATCTATTTCATCTTTTTTATTTCTAATTCTTATTTCATCACCAGTTACTTTTTCAACTATTCCATCAGATTTTGCAAGTACTGTAATACCAGAATCTCTTGCTGCTCTGTATTCTATACCTGTTCCAACTATTGGCGATTCTGCTGTAAGTAATGGAACCGCTTGACGTTGCATGTTTGATCCCATTAGAGAACGCTTAACATCATCATGCTCTAAGAAAGGAATCATTGCAGCCGCAACAGAAACAAGTTGTTTTGGCGATACATCAACAAAATTAACCTTATCTTTATCTGCAACTGTTATTTCTTCTCTATGTCTTACTCTAATTCTGTCATTTATAAATTTTCCTTCTTCATCAACAGGTTCAGAAGCTTGTGCAATTATATATTTATCTTCTTCATCTGCTGACATATACATAATTTCATCTGTAACTTTTCCGTCAACCACTTTTCTGTATGGTGTTTCTACAAATCCATATTCATTTATAATTGCAAATGAAGAAAGCGCAGATATTAATCCAATGTTTGGTCCTTCTGGTGATTCTACAGGGCAAAGTCTTCCATAATGTGTATAGTGAATATCACGAACTTCAAATCCTGCTCTTTCTCTTGAAAGACCCCCAGGGCCTAATGCAGATATTCTTCTTTTATGTGTTAGCTCAGATAATGGGTTTGTTTGGTCCATAAATTGTGATAATTGTGAACTTCCAAAGAACTCTTTTATTGATGATGTTATTGGTTTTGTATTTATTAATGTTTGTGGAGTAATAACATCTAAATCTTGTATTGTCATTCTTTCTCTTACTACTCTTTCTAATCTAGTAAGTCCAATTCTAAATTGATTTTGTAATAATTCTCCAACACATCTAATACGTCTATTTCCTAAATGGTCAATATCATCAACATTTCCTAAGCCATTATCTAGATTTAATAAGTAGCTTATTGATGCAATCATATCTTCATTTGTTATATGTCTTGGAATTAATTCTTCAATTCTCTCTTTTATAACATCATGTAATTTATCTTCTGGTGTTGTATCTATTATTGATTTTAATACTTCATAATTCACATATTCTTTAATATGTAAGTCAGACAAATCCACATTTGGTAAAACTTTGTGGATATTTACTGTTCCATTTCCTATAATTCTTACTCTTCTATCATCAACTTTTACGTCTACAATATTTATACCCAGATTTCTAATATTTTCTGCTACTTCTTCTGAAATTACAGAATCTTTTTCTACTAAAACTTCTCCTGTTTCAGAATCTACAATATCTTCAAATGCAACTTTGCCTGTTATTCTAGTTGATAAACTTAATTTTTTATTAAATTTATATCTTCCAACTTTTGCTAAGTCATATCTTCTGTCATCAAAGAATAAACCATTAAACAAATTCCTTGCAGCATCAACTGTTGGAAGTTCTCCTGGTCTTAATTTTTTATATATTTCTATTAAAGCTTCGTCTGGTGTTTTAACTGTATCTTTTTGTATAGTAGCTGTAATTTTGGGTTCCTCGCCAAATAAAGCAATTATTTGCTCATCTGTTGCAATTCCAATCGCTCTTAATAATGATGTAACTGGCAATTTTCTAGTTCTATCAACTCTTACATAGAAAACGTCATTTCCATCTGTTTCATATTCTAGCCAAGCTCCTCTTATAGGCATTACTGTTGAAGTATAAATTCTTTTACCTGTTTTAGGGTCGAATTCTTTTGCGTAATAGCATCCTGGTGAACGTACTAATTGGCTAACTACAACTCTTTCTGCTCCATTAATAACAAAAGTACCACTGTCTGTCATAAGTGGGAAATCTCCAAGGTAAATCTCTTGTTCTTTAATTTCTCCTGTTTCACGGTTTATTAATCTTACTTTTACATGCAATCTTGTTGCATATGTAGCATCTCTTTCTTTTGCTTCTTCTAGTGTGTATTTTGTCTTTTCTTCCATATAGTAATCTAAAAATTCAAGAACTAAATTTCCAGAATAGTCAACTATAGGTGAAATATCTTTTAGTATTTCTCCTAGTCCTTCTTCTACAAACCAGTCATATGAATCTTTTTGTACCTTGATAAGATTTGGCATTTCTATAGAATCATCTATTTTTGCAAAAGTCTTACGAGTACATTTTTCATATTTGATGTCTTTCATCAAAAATCACCTCTAAAAAATATTAAGCAGAAAAATATATATCAAATCATTCAAAAGTCCTTCTTGTCTTCCTAAAGACATTTGCAATAACACAAACTTCCTGCTCTCCAAGTTCTATTATTTGCAAATATTTTTAAGAGCAATTCCTCTTTTAAACAATTTACATAACTATGAAATTTAACAACAAAAAAACTATTGACAAATATTACGTTTTGTCAATTTTCTTGTTGTTTGTTAATTTTCTTTTAAAAACACGTTTTCTATTTTTACCACCCTTGTTTCTAAATAGAATTAATGTCTCTCCATATTAACACATCTATAATCTAGTATACCCCATTCTAACGCAACTTGTCAATAGTTTCCATTTTATATTTTTAATTTTTTATGCACCTAAAATTGCACCTGCAGCGCCAAAAACTCCCGCTGACGCCAACCCCATTATTATTCCTGCCAAAATAACTCCTGCCATTACTGCTATACTACTTTTTTTAAAATCCATGTCTAGTAAGCTGGCTGCAAGAGTACCCGTCCAAGCTCCTGTACCTGGCAAAGGAATACCAACAAAAATAAATAATGCCCAGTATAGACCACGTCCTGCTTTTTCCTGAAGTTTTTTTCCACCTTTTTCTCCTTTTTCTAAGCAAAACTTAAAAAACTTTCCTATAAACTTTTTATCTGCTCCCCATACCAACACTTTTCTTGCAAAGAAAAATATAACTGGAACAGGTAACATATTTCCAATAATACAAATTAAATACAGTGGCAATATATCAATAGGGCCTCCCCATAAATTGCTAAGACCAATTGGTACAGAGCCTCTTAATTCTATAAGTGGTATCATTGAAATTAAAAATACTAAAAAATATTTTTTAATCATAATCAAACTCCATAATAAAATATTAACTGGGTAATATTTTATTATATAAACGTATAAATGTAAATAGTTTTTTATCAAATGCAACTTTTTTGCCAAATCATAACATACAATAAGAAAAACCCTGGAGAACATTACATTCTCCAGGGCCAAACGATTAGGTTTGAGATAGGCGGACGGTGCTACATGTTATTTCTGCAAATCCATGTAGCAACAATATGTAATTTTTTATATGATTTATTCAACTTATTTATTAATATTATAAATTTAGAAATTATCATCATCTATAATACTATCTTCAACTGTCCAAAACAGATCTATGTCATGCATTGCCTTATCAAGGAATCTGTTAGCCTCATCACATTCTTCTACTCCAACTCCAAATCCAGCCTCTCCAATATCTTGTCCTTCTATTGCATTATGCCCTCTTGTATTCTTTTCTCTTATTCTTTTCTTGTACTCTTCTTTTAGTTTAGTTGAACCGGCTATTCCTCCTGCTACTCTTAGTTGATTTAAAATATCAATTTGTGAATCATTTAGATGGACTGTTCCATCTACTCTTTCCAATTTACCAAAATCTTTTAAATTCAAATTTCTAAGATCTGCATCTCCTCTTATTTCTCTCAGATTTCCTAATCCTTCTACATTTTTGTCAAAATATGCGTCTCCTACTATATATTCTAATTGTTCTAAGTCTTTTATTTCCGACGGATAATAATGGTCTGCAAAAATAACCTTAGTTTCTGCTCCAGAGCATCTACCCCCAATGTCAATTTCTTCTTCACTACATTTATAATATTCTGCTAATACTTTTCTTATTTGCCATGCTCTATTTTGCATATGACGCATAAATGTATCATCATAAGTTGACTCATGAGATTTAAACTGGTTTATACCTTTTATGTACTCTTCTATAAATGTTGGAACATCTCCTACTGTAAATTCTCCATCATCTATTTTCTTAATAATTTCACTTTCATCTTCAAATATCCAACATATTGTAGCGAAATCAACGTAATCTCTGTCGAAACCATAATCATATTTAGCACTAATATCTAGGTCATCAAGAAGTGTATCAAGATCAACTTCATCAGTCCCGCCCTTAAAAAATCTGTGATTATCTCTGTAAACAAATTTTCCTATATTTTTTAGTCGTTCTAAGTCTTTGTCTTCTATCCTTGTATTATTAATAACGCCTAAAGTTCCCCCAACGTTCTCTAGATTTTTTAAGCATTTTAGCTTTGGTCCGCACAGCACCGCATCTCCTCCTATACTTCTTAATTCATCTAAATCATTTATTGGCGAAAAAGAAAAATTCGCATGCCCTCCTATTCTTTCTAATTTGCCCAATCTTTTTACATTTGAATAATTAAAGTACGCAGATCCTCCTATACTTTCCAGTTGTTCTAACTCTTCTATTTGCGAAGAATCAAATTTAGCGTCTCCTCCTATGTATCTTAATTTATTCGCTTGTTTTACTTTTGAACAGATAAAACTCGCATCTCCTTCTATAATTTCTAGCTGTCCTAAATCTTCTATTTGTGAATGACCGAAATAAGCATTTCCGAGAATAACCTTATATGGTACTCTAGTCAATTGTGTTCCTGCGAAGTTCACATCTCCAATTGCAATTTCTTCTTCACTACATTTATAATGCTCTGCTAATATTCCTTTTATCTTATATAGTCTTTCTTCTAATTCTGGTTTTACCACCAAGTTTCCGTTCTTAAGAAAACTTAAATCTTTTATAAATGCTGGAACATCTTCTGCTTTGAATTCTCCATTATCTATTTTTCTTGCACATTCTGTTAATCTTTCGTTACACTCAGAAATTTTTCTATTTCTTGCATACCCATCTCTATCCATCTCTTGAAATTCAAGCCATTTTTGGCCACCTTCTATGTCTTTGTTCCTTTCCAGAAAAGAAATTGACATATCTATGTATTCCTCCTCTACAGTTCCTAATCCTCCGCTATCTTTTTCGGTTCCATCTACCATGTGAATTCTGCCTCCTCTTGTTTCAACTTTTATATGTGGTTCTCCATTATTGTCCACGAATACGTAAATGTCTCCTTCTGCTAACTCAGAAGATGCAGATTCAAATTCATACCATGGTGTATTTTGTGCCAATGCTACTAACCTTTGGGCATTTTCAAGATACTCTTCTGGATTTGTATTCTTCCCTTCAAATTTTATCCATCTTCCTTTTCCATATGTATCTACTCCATCAAGTACTATTCCACTTTGTTTAATTTCTTCATTCATTCTTAACAACTCCTTTATTTTTTTTTTAATTTTTTACTAGCTTTTGATTTTTCTCGTATTTTTACTTTTTTTATGGTATTCTTACTATTTTTCGTTGTACTATTTTACTGTAATCATATGTTTCACCTCTTTCTTACAATTTTTAATACTATCATTTTTTTCTTTTAATAAAATTTACAATTTTGTTTATTAATCTGAAAAAAATACAATTTCCTTTTTCTTCTTTCACAAGTGCTGTATTTTGTGTAGTTACAGTTTCTTTGTTATCCTGCATATTATTGTTTTTCTTCTTTTTAAATAAATTGTCTACACTATATTGCAGTTTTTTTCTTTCCTCTATCTTATGTCGCTCCTCTTTTTGCATTTGTATAATTGTTTCTCTTTGACTTTGTGTACACAAATAGTCTCTAAATATATTAAATAAAATTGCTCTTGTTTCTTTTAATAGTTTTTGTTTCCTTAGCTCTACTTCCTCATCAAATTCAAATACGTGATCTTTATTTTTGTTTTTTTCAATTGCCTCTATAACCTCAGATGGAATTTTGCTGTATTCCTCCTCATCCAAATGATTTAATATTACTGAGACCTCTGAACAAGCTTCATTATATTTGCTCATATTATTTTTCTCCTTTTGTATATTAAAAATTAGGGGATAACCTAAGTCATCCCCTGTTGTTTTATATTACATATTTTCTTATTAATGCTATTCCTGTTGCCATTATTGCTAAAATTGACATTGTTAGTATTATATATTGTCCTGTTGTTCCTGTTTGTAATGATAAAATTACTGGTGCATCATCTTGGTCGTCTTCGCCTTCTACTTGATTATTTGGTGTAGAATCTATATCTGGTGTATTACTTTCATTATAGTCTTCGCTTATTTCTGCAACATTTACTTTTAAATTTAAGTTATTTTTATCATTGATCCATGTTAATGTTATTTCTACTGTTGCGCTTTCTCCTGGCTGTAATAGTGTATTTTCTAATTGTCTTGTTACTACTTTGCCCTCTACTTCTTCCCAATTTGGGTTATCTTCTTTTATGAATTTTAGGCCTTCTGGTATATAATCTGAAATTTCTTTAACATATCCTGCTATTTCTCCTTCGTTTGTTACTTTTATGTTATAAGTAAATTTTACAATTATATCTTTTAGTCTACTTTCTTTTATATCTACTTTAACAACTGGCTCTGGATCTTCATCACCTGTGTGCCCTGTTTTTACAATTGTTGTTTTTCCATCATATATTGTTATTGATGATGTTACCCATTTCTTTAATGCTAAGTCAAAATATTTTACCTTAACTTTTTCAATGTCTATATCATCCTCATCTGGCTTATTGTTATTTGGCTCTGAATCTACATCATTTACAGGTTTGCCATATTCATCACTGTCGTCTGAAATTTCTGCAGTATTTATTATTATTCTATCTGATGTGCTTGGCTCTTTTACCTTAAATACTACTTTTACATCTTTATAGTCTGGCTGTGTCATTGTTGATGGATTATATGCTTGTATTAAGTTTTCGCCTTCTTGTTTCTCTTGTTCTTTTGATAGGTAATCTGTTTCTATATATTTTGCTTCTTTTACATCTGTTGCTAATTCTCCATCTTCCTTGTACATTTTCCATCTATATTGTGTGTTAGTTTCATTTTCAGGTAAAAACTCTAAACCTTCTGGAATGTCATCTTTTACTCTCTTAGCATATCCTGCTTGATTTCCCTCATTATATATTCTTAATGTATATGTTACTAAATCTTCCGTCATAACACTTACAGGTGTTTTTGGATGTTCATATGTATATGTTCCATCTGCTTTTCTTGTAAATACTGGTATTCTTTCTGTTACTTCTTCTTCATTTACCTTTGTTATAAATTTTCTTAATGATAAATCAAATCTTTGTAAAACTAATTTTTCAAAATCATCATCGTCTTCTTGTCCTGGAATGTATTCATCTCCATTGTTTATTTCGTCATCTTTATAGTTTGGCAATGTTTCATCTGTTGGTAAAACAACACTTGCTGTTGAATCTCTATCTGATGTTGTATTTCCATTTATATCTACATATCCAGAAATTTCTGCTATATTTGTAATTTTCTTGTATATATTACTGTTTAATTTTACTTTGCATTTTATTTTTACATCTATATAGTCAATTCCATTGGTTGTTAATTTATCCAATTTTACTTTATCATTTCCTTGTTTTCTATCCTGGTAAATTGTATCCCTACTTGCTGAGTTTTGTGTGTCTAATGATGTTATGTCTGTTCTAACTGTTCTACCATCTCCGCTAACTGTCCATCCATAGCTTGCATTTAATTCATCATCTACTATAAATTCTAGTTGTTCTGGCAAATGGTCTGTTATTTCTGTAACATATCCATCTTCTTCACCTTCATTGTACACTCTTATTGTATATATTATTACATCTCCTAAGTCAACTGCTACTGGTGCCTTTGAATGTTTATATATTGCAGTTTTAGATGTTCCATTTAATAAGTTTGTTATATCTACTATTGGAGCTCTTAAATAATTATTGTTTTCATCTTTTAACTCAACACCATTTACTGAAGTTATAAACTTTCTTAATGATAAGTCAAATTCTGTTTTTATTGCTGGTTCAATTACCAATTTTTCAAAGTCTTCATCATCCTCGTGGTCATCTTCTTTAAATATTCTTGCATCAACATTAGCAGGAGTTGAATCTCTATCATCTATTTCTAATGCGTTATTGTCTTCTGCAATTTCTGCAATGTTTCTTAGAGTAATTCTTTCTTCTCCTGGTGTTGCTGTTACAACACATTCAACTTCTAAATCTTTATAGTCTAATTCTTCTTGATTAAATGCTTTTATTTCTGTATCTTTTAAGTATGTGCTGTGTATTACAGTTGCCCCTTCTATATATTCATGTTTTACAGCTTTCCATCCGTATTTTTCATTTACTTTGCTATTTTCTGCTAGTTGTAGTCCTGCTGGCAATATATCCTCTACTTTTGTAGCATATCCTGCTGTATCCCCTTCGTTATATATTCTTATAATATATGTTACTATATCTCCTTTTCTAACTGTTACAGGTGTTTTAGTATGTGTATATATTGCTGTTGTATTTAAGGTTTTTCTATTATTTATTAATGGTGTAACATCTACTTGTGGTTCTCTGTTTTCTAGTCCTAAGCTTTCTAGCTCTGTACCATTAACTTTTGTAATAAATTTTCTTAATGCTAAGTCAAACTCTGGTTTAACTTCTATTGGTTTAATTACTAATTGTTCAAAATCATCATCATCTTGTTGATTTATTGTTCCATAGTTTGGAATATCTACATTTCCTGGTTCCGAATCTCTATCTGCCTCTTGATATATATTTGAATCATCTGTAATTTCTGCAATATTTTTTAACAATATTTTTTCGTTTCCAGCATTCATTGTTACTTCGCACTCAATTTCTAAATCTTTATAATCTAGATTTTCATCATCAAATGCTCTAATAACTTGGTCTGCTAATTTATTTGTTCCAACATATGTTTTTCCATCGCCAGTTTTTAATACTTCCCAACCATTATTTGTATTTATATCACTGTTAGTTGCAAGTATTAATCCTTCTGGTAAAACATCTTCCACCATTGTTGCAAATCCATCTGTTTTACCCTCATTATATATCCTAATTATATATGTTACTTTATCTCCTGTATTTACTATTATTGGATTTTTGGTGTGTTCATATATTGCTGTAGTTCCTGTTCCTGATATTAAAGGTGTTAAGTCTACTCGTGGTATTCTACTATCTTTACCTGTTAATTCTACTCCATTAATTTTTGTTATAAATTTTCTTAAAGCTAGGTCAAATTGAGGCTTTGTATAGTTTATAGCTAATTCATCGTTAGCTTCTACTTTTTTTCTGTCTATTATTGCTATTGGTTGATTTGATGCTATTGCATTTGTTACAACCCAATATCTTATATCTGTAGCAAAATATGAAAAGTCTATTTTTATTTTAACTTCATTAACGTTTGTAGACATTGGTACAGAAATATAGAATTCCTTGTTTACTTCTATATTTTGTAATGTATTATTATTGTTATCTAATATAGTATAATTTTCTATTTCATTCCCATTACCATCTGTAAAAGTAACATTATATGTATATTCACAATTAATATTTTGTTTTATTTTATATGGTCCTACTATATATTTGTTATTTTCTACTTTTACTGTAGGATTTGTTTTTTCTATTTCAAGTGGTTTTACGGTACTATTTATTGATGGGCTTAATGCTGCTTGTGCATTTGCATTGTTTATAAAGTATTTTATCAATTTATTTGCTTGAGTATGTCTTGCTTCTCCATTTTCAAAGATGTATTCTCCACCTAATTTTTGGTTTATAGCAAATGTTCCATCTTCATTTTTTATATAGAATATAAATGAATCTCCTACTTGATATTCTGAGTTAGGATTTGTGAAATACCATATAGCTAATTGTTGTACCGCATCTATATCTTCATCTGTCAACTTGTTTTCGCTTTGAGGTATTCCTGCTTTTTCTAAAAGTTTATTTTTATACTCATTTGCTGTATTTTGTTCTTGTGCTGTTTTTGGTGCTACATATGAGTTATCTAATATCCATAGCATTTTTTTGTATGTTTCACCTTCTGGTAGTACAGATAGATATTCTGCTGGTATTTTTTCTTGTTTCATATCAAAAGAGCTTGTATACAATTTTTTCTCTGTTTCTGAACTTCCCCAGTTGTTGCTACCAAAACCAATGCCTGCTCTTAAACAGTATATTGTTTCACTATGGTCAGCAACTGCTGAAGGGGTTGTTCCTGTTCCATATGAACATATTTCCCATACGTTTTTTCCATTAACTATGTAGCCATTTCCAGATTCACGTAATAGTTCTAGTCCAAACCATTTATTTTCTGTTCTAGCACTAACCATACTAAACATACTTGTCATTAGTATAAACATAAGTGTTAACAATATAAGTACATTTTTCTTTTTTAGTTTCATTCCTTTTACCACCTTTTTATCTTTTATTATAATTTTATTTTATATTTTTTTCCAATGTAAGTCAATAACAGTATTTGCCTACTATTCCATAATGTTCTAAATCAGTGTTTGTGTCACTACGGATATTGCAAATACACATTTTGCCTTCATATATTACAATTATATTACATTTTGGTTACATTTTCAATACATTTTCCTAATTTTGCTATGGATTTACGGTTTTTCGCTATTTATTTTATTAATGCATTTCTGGCTAAAACACTGTCTGGATGTATAAGCTTTTTTTCATCTATTATATCTTTTATATTTAAATCTAACATATATAAAACGGCTACATCTAAATTTTTTTCTGATAATTCACGAACATATGGCACATCTTCCCATTTTCTATCATCTCCTGTACCATCTGCTATAAATAACATCTTGTCCATTAAACTCATATCAGCACTTCCCGTTGTATGCACCCTTATGGCTTTGCACATTTCTTCTGTAAATCCATATTCTGTTTTTGCTATATTCGCTCCTATTTTAGCATGTAGTAAACTTGGACACTTTTTTTCTATATCATCTATTATCAATTCATTTTTTTCCATATATTCAAATGCGTCTTCTGGTAACATTTCTTTTGCTATGTCATGTATAAGTCCTACTAATTTTGCCTTTTCTACATCAATATTATATATTTTAGCTAATATCTCCATTCTGTTCATTGTACAAACAGAATGAAAATATCTCTTTTCTGATAATGTATTCTTTACTCTATTATCTATTCTTTCTAATAATTCCATTTCTTATCTTTCCTTATAAACATATTTTATTTTTTAGCACTATCTATTAACTTATCCAATAAATCTGAGTATTTTATTCCACATTGTTCCCACAATTTTGGATACATACTAATTTGCGTAAATCCTGGCATTGTGTTTATTTCATTAATATATATTTTATTATCTGCTTCTTTTATAAAGAAGTCTACTCTTGCCAATCCGCTTCCATCTACAGCATTAAATGCTTTTATTGCTAATTTTCTAATTTCTTCTATTTCCATTTTGCTTATATTTGCAGGAATTACAGTCTTTGAGTCTTTATTTTTGTATTTCGCATCAAAGCTGTAAAATTCATCTGCTGAAAGTATTTCACCTACTGTTGAAGCTTCTACTTTTTCATTTTTTAAAATTGCACATTCTATTTCTTTGCCTTTTATTTCTTCTTCTATCAATATCTTTTTATCATATTTTACTGCTTCTTTTATTGCTGTTTTTAACTCATCACTATTTTTAGCTTTACTTATCCCAACAGATGACCCAGAATTTGATGGTTTTACGTATGCTGGATATCCTAATTGTTTTTCTACCATAGAACTTACTTCGTCTAAGTTCAGTTCTTGTTCATTTAACTGATTATCTACAACTGTATATATATTGTTAAAAGCTTTTATATAAATATAATTAGCTTGTGGAATATTTGCTTTTTCAAAAAGAATTTTTGTATACACCTTATCCATTGAAACAGCAGAAGCCAACACCTTACAACCAACATATTTTACATTAAGTAACTCCAATAATCCTTGTATTGTTCCATCCTCTCCATACAATCCATGCAGAGCTGGAAAAACAACATCCATATTTTTTAAATATTCAATTTCATTATTTATCTTTTCTAGTTCCTGTGGTATTTCTCCCACTTGTAATATTTCTATTTCTTCTATTGGTTTTATATATTTATACCAATTTCCTTTTAAATCTATGTATATTGGAAAAATTTTATATTTCTTTTTATTCAGATTATTTACAATTGAAGTCCCAGAAGCAATTGAAACATAGTGTTCTGTAGACATTCCTCCCATAATGACACCTAAATTCATCATTTCCCTCCTTTTTTACTTTAAGGACTGTCCCTTTTGGTCCCATTTGCTCAATTAGGGACTGTCTCCAATTGGGCAGAAATTTCGGTGAAGTTCATTCCATTTGATGCTTTTATTAATACTGCGTCTTCTTTTTGTAGATATGTTTGTAGTAGTTTTATTGCTTGCTCATTTTTTTCAAAGTTATATATTTCTTTTACGGTTTTTTGTGCTATTTTGCTTATGTTTTTTGCTTCTTCTCCTACTGTTATTAGGACGTCTATTTTGTTTTTATTTATTTCTTCGCCTACTTTTTCATGCAATTGTTTAGAGTATTCGCCAAGTTCTAGCATATCTCCTAATATTGCTATTTTTCTTTTGTTTGGTAGTTTTGCTAGATATTCAATTGCTGCTTTCATAGAATCATAATTAGCATTGTAACAATCATTTATTACTAATATTCCTTTATCATTTGTAAACATTTCCATTCTTTTTTCTGTCAATTTAAAATCTAGTATTCCTTCTAGGATTTTTTCTATATTAATTCCAAGTTTTAGTCCTACTGCTATTGCACACAGGCTGTTATATACAAAGTGTTCTCCTCCTATTTTTACTTTTACATTATATTCTTGCTCTTCCACTTTGGTATTAAATGTGCTTCCTTTTTCATTTTGTTGTATATTATATGCCATTACATTGCTTTTGTTTTGTATTCCATATGTAATTACATTTATTTTATGGTTATTTTCTAAGTTCCATTTGTGTAATAGGTCATTATCATTATTTATTATTAATGTTCCATTGTTTTGTAGTCCTTCTATTATTTCCATTTTGGCTTTTAATATATTTTCCCTTGAGCCCAAATTTCCTATGTGTGCTGTACCTACATTTGTAATTATTGCAATTGTTGGTTTTGCAATTTTAGTCAAAGTACTTATTTCTCCCAAATGGCTCATACCTAATTCTACCACCATTGCTTCTTCGTCTTTTAAGCTTAAAATAGTTAGTGGTAATCCTATGTGATTATTTAGATTTCCCTGTGTTTTTAATACTTTGTACTTTTTTGAAACTACTTCTGCTACAATGTCTTTTGTACTTGTTTTGCCTACACTTCCTGTTATAGCTATTACTGGTATTTTATATAAATTTCGTTTATATTCTGCAATTTGTTGTAATGCTTTTATTGTGTCTTCAACTATTATAATTGCTGAATCAGTAAACTTTTTTATTATATCTTCTGGGATTTCCACATTTTCCAATATTAAACACTTTGCACCTTTTTTTAATACTTCTTCATATAACTCGTTTCCATTTACTCTTTCTCCTTTTATTCCAACAAATACATCTCCTGATTTTATCTCTCTGCTGTCTATGCAAAAGTTTTCACATATATCATATTCATTTCCACATAATAATTTACCTTTTGTTATCTTTTTTATATCTCCAACTGTTATATCAGCCATAAGTTTTACCTTCATCCTCTCTACTTTAGTAATTATATTTTATTTCAAATATTATATGCTATAATCATTTAATTAGCAACTATTGTTTTTCTATTAAAATAAGACACTGTGTTTACAATGCCCTATTTTTTTACTAATGTGTTAATGTTCCATTTGGCGTATTTACAATTACTAATATATCTTCTTCTTTGCCTGTTTCTGCATTTATATATACTAAAAAGTCTGTATCATCTACTTTTCCTTTAAATTCCCAACATAGCCTTTCTGTTCTCCATTTTGTAGGAATTATAGCTAATGCTTCACTTTCTATTTGCAGTTTTGGATTTAAATTTTCTTTTGCTTGTTCTTTGCTTATTTTGGCTTGTTGTATATTTCTTTCTTCATGCGAGTTTAAATATCCTTTTGTTTCTATTCCTAATACTTCTCCATTGTCTAATGCCACTTTTAATTTAATTAAATCAGAATAAATTGTTACTCCATCTTGCTCATAAGCATAATTAATTGTAACTATTCCACTTTCCTTTAAATAATAGGTTTCTTTCATATTGTCAAAACCTTTATCTTTTAAAAATTTTTTTCCAAACTCATCTGCCTTTTCTTGAGTTATTGTTTCTGCATTTACATCTCTATTGTAATTCATAAATACTACATGTCCACCCTTCTCTGAAATAGAAATATATGCTTTATTATTTTTATCTTCCTTCAATTTCACTGTAAAATCATATGCTATAATATCTGTGTTTTCTGATTTTCCATTTGAAATTATTTCTTCAATCTTGTCTTCTCCTATGAATTCTTTCACTTTATTTCTTGCTGCTTCCTCATCTATATTTTCTCCTGTTAACCCTTTTTTTTCGCTCTTGGTCATGTGTTCTGAAAACGCTCCGTCATATATTAAACCTGAATATTCGTGAAAGTTTTCTTCCATGTTTCCAAAACTATCTTTTGATATATTGCTTACTTGTTGTGCAAATGCTACACTTCCTTTTTTGGTTAATTCGCCCCAACTGATTCTTCCACCATTTAAATCATTTGATAATTGATTTAATGTATTTTCTAGGTTTATACTGTAATCATGAAGTTGCTTTAAATTATCTAAGTCTTCTGTTGTTAATTTTTCATTATATATATTTTTTCTTGATAATGAATAACTATAATCACTTACTTGATTTAAAAATTTTGATGTGTTTTCTAGTTCTACACTGTCTATTGGTAATCTTGATAAATACACTTGTGCCAAATTAGCTTCTCTCCATACATTTGTTAGTGTTTCTGCCCCATGCTCTGGTGTACTTGAGATTAAAGATTTAGCCAAATAAGTTTCTACATTTTGAACATAATCTACCAACTCATAAAATGCCATATTATATTGATTTTCTGATGCTTGTCTATATTCCATTTGTTTTTTATAAATATACAGTCCCAATGCAACAATAATTACAATTAAACCTACCACTAAAGTAAGCATATGTCTATCTCTTAACCTATCTTTCCAATCATATACTTTCTGTTTTACACTACTCAAAAAAATCATCCTTTCTATTTACAAAATCTATGTTTTCCAATTGTCTTTATTAATGGTCTTGACCATATCCATTTATTAGTGGCCGTATCTGGATTAAAATAGTATATAGCTCCTTCTGTTGGATCCCATCCATTCAAAGCATCCCTTGCTGCTTTTACAACTGTGGAGCTCTCTTCTATTGCTACATTTATTTGTCCATCAGATACAGCCGTAAATGCACCCGGTTGATATATTACTCCCGCTATTGTATTTGGGAAACTCGAGTGTGCTACTCTATTTAATATAACTGCACCTACTGCAACTTGTCCTTCATAAGTTTCACCTCTTGCTTCGCCATTTATTGCTCTTGCAAGCAATTGTACATTTGAAACATTGCTTCCTTGACTTACTGCCTGAACATTTTTGCTTTTAATATATGTTATAATCTCAAATATTAAAATTAATATTAATAATGTAATTTTTATAAATCTTTTCACATTTTCCTCCTTTTTCACACTTTTTAATATTTTGGATTATTTTTTATAAATTATTCCATATTCTTTATTTTTTTTATAACTTATGTTAGAATTTTAATGAAAGGGGAAACATATGAAAAAGATTTTAATTTTTTACGCTTCTTATGGAGGAGGACATCTTTCTGCTGCAAAATCAATAAATAATTATTTAAATGAAAATTATCCAGATATTCAAACAGAATTAGTTGATTGTATGAAATATATTAATGCTGTTTTAGAAAAACTAACTACTGGTGCATATAGAGAAATGGCAAAAAAAGCGCCTAAACTTTGGAAAGAAGTATATGACCATTCGCAAAGAGGACTTCTTTCAAAAATAAGTAAAAATAGTAATAAACTGATGGCAAGAAAACTTGCTAAATTAATATTAGAATCCAGCCCTGATTTAATTCTTTCTACACATCCTTTTAGTAGCCAAATGGTAAGCTATTTAAAAAAGAAGGGAGAATTAAATTGCAAATTGGCAACCATTTTAACAGATTTTGAAATTCACGAACAATGGATAGTTGGTCATGAATATACTGATTTATATTTTGTATCTAATGAACATATGAAAGATGAGTTAATAGAACATAGTATTCCAGCATCTCAAATATTTGTGACCGGAATTCCTTTTTCTAATAGATTCTTGCAAAATTTTGATAAAAAAAATATATTTAAAATGTTTAACTTAGATATAAATAAAAAAGTTGCTTTATTTTTTGGCGGTGGGGAGTTTGGCTTGGGCAAAGATAAAACCGTACAAATTTTAAAAGATTTAATTTCTGTTGCAAATGATTTTCAGATAGTTGCAATAGCCGGAAAAAACGAAAAAATGAAGCTTGCTTTTGAAGAAGTTTTGTCTGACATGAACGTAGAAAATAGAGTACGTGTATTACCATTTACGGATAAGGTACCAGAATTAATGAGCATTTCTAGTGTTGTTATTACCAAACCTGGCGGGCTTACAACAACTGAAAGCCTAGTATCTAATTTGCCAATTATTGTTATTAATCCACTTCCTGGTCAAGAAGAGGAAAATGCATTATTTTTAGAGCAAAATAATGTTGGTGTTTGGATAAGAAAAGATGATAATCCAGAGGTAATACTTTCACAAATTTTTAATTCACCCAATAAATTAGCGGAAATGAAAGAACATACTAAACTATTGGCTAAGCCAAATTCTACTAAACAAATTTGTGATACTTTAGTTAATATTTTATAGTTATAAGCATTTAAAAAAACATACCTCATAAAATTTATTGAGGTGTGTTTTTTTGTGTTTATTGGAGACAGTCTTGCTATCTTGAGTACATAATATTATCTTTCTTGTTCATCGTTGTTTGGCTGCTTTAGTTCTTGAGTATACGGTATTCTTGGTTTTCCTCTTTCTACTGCTAATTTTTCTAGTCTTACTCTTATATCATATGCTTCTTCTTTTCTATATCCTCTTAATTCATTTATATCTGTTAATACCCCGGTTTTTTCTTTTTCATATGTTGTTTTATCTAATGTTTTTTTAATTGCTTCTTTAAGTATTTCTTGTTTCTTTTCATCACTAATTATAGCTCCTTGTCCTTTTTCTTTCTCTATTAGCTCTCCTTCTCTTGCGTTTATTTTTAATATCAAAATCAGTTCTATCATCCTGTCTAGGATTTCTTCCATCGCTCCCTCTGGTACGCTATCTTTATTGTTAAATCTTCTTAGAGGATTAAATATTGACAATTTTTTGGGAGCTGGAAGGTTATCAGTTCCCCTTTTTTGTATTTCTCCTTCCCAAAGAATATATTGGCATGCAAGTGATCTATATTCCACTTCATCAATTTTTTCCCTATCTCTCTGCAATGCTACTTCATAGGCTTTAATTTGTTCTTCTAGACTCATTGTTACTGCCGGCAGATATTTACCGCTTCTTACATCTCTTTGTTTGCTTTTTATTACTCTTTCTTTTTCTGCTATGTCTTTTTGAAGTTTTTTGAAATCAGAATTACATTGACTCATTCGTTTTGTTAAGTTCATTTCTTCTCTCATTTTTCATCCACTCCTTTATTCTTGTTTCTACCAATTTCCTTTTGCTAAGTTGTTCTGCTCCAAGCATAGTATTTAATTTTTCCCTAAAGTTTTTTATTCTTTTTCTTAATTTTTGGGCTTGCTTTAGAGTCTTTTTTGCTTCTTTTCCTTCCATATTTTTTCCTCCTTTTCGATAATTTATAGCAAATTATATTTCTCGTCTTCCTTCTAGTGCTTTGCTTAATGTTATTTCATCTGTATATTCTAAATCTCCACCTACTGGAATTCCATGTGCTATTCTTGTTACTTTTATTCCCATAGGTTTTATAAGTTTAGAAATATATACAGCTGTAGCCTCTCCTTCTACTCTTGGGTTCGTTGCAAGTATTATTTCTTTTACTGTTCCATCCATTAACCTTGAAAGTAGTTCTTTTATTTTTATATCATCTGGTCCTATTCCATTCATTGGTGAAATACTTCCATGTAATACATGATATACTCCTTTGAATTCATGCGTCCTTTCCATTGCTACTACATCTCTTACATCTTCTACAACACATATAGAAGTTTGGTCTCTTTTTGCACTACTACATATTGGACAAGGGTCTGTATCTGATATGTTATAACATTTTGAACAATACTTTAAATTCTTTTTTGCATTTAATATTGCTGAAACAAATTCATTTGTTTCCTGCTCACTTGCATCTAATATGTGAAAAGCAAGTCTTGCCGCTGTTTTGCTTCCTATACTCGGTAATTTTTCAAATGCTTCTATTAGTTTTTCTATTGATGGTGAATAATATGACATATTTTTTCCTCTCGCTTTTACATCATTCCTGGTATGTTATACTTTCCTAAGCTTTCAGCTTGTGCTGAATCGACTTTTCTTAAAGCCTCATTTGCACATGTTAAAATTAAATCTTGTAACATCTCTACATCTTCTGGATCAACTACGTCTTTTTTTATTTTAATTTCTTTTATTTCTTTGTTGCCAGATACTTTAACATATACTGCTCCTCCTCCTGCAGTTGAGTCAAATTCTTTGTTTGCTAATTCCTCTTGTGATTTTTCCATATCTGCTTGCATTTTTTTTGCTTCTTTCATTAGTTGGTTTATGTTCATTCCTCCAAATCCTCCCATTCCTGGGAATCCACCTCTTTTTGACATCTTTAATTTTCTTCCTTTCCTTTTAGTCTTCTATTATATTAATTGGTATATCCAAATCTGCTGGTAAATTGTCTATTGGATCACTTTGTATTTTATTTACCTGTTCAGTTTTACCATCTATTATTTTAATTTTCATTTCCTTGCCATATTCCATTGAAATAGCTTTTTCAAGTTCTACTATATTTTCTGCTCTTTCTATTACACTTTTTATAAATGGTGTTACTCCATTCTTAAATTCTATCCCAATAACTAGGTCATTTAGCTCTACTGGCGTTGCATTTATCAAATTAGTATATAACAATATTTTACCAGACTTTTTTAAATTGTTCAATATATTGGGCCATTTTTCTCCTGTTGAGCCCTCTTTACCATTAATCACTTTTTTGGTTATTTCATTTTGTGGTACAGTTTTATCTACCTTTGGAGTGTTCTCAACTGGCACCTTTGTGACTTTTACACCATTTTTTACTTGTTCCTCTAATTTTTGTAATCTTGTGTTTATTTCTTCTAGTCCTGTTATGTTTTTTACATCTTGACCTTTATTACATAATTTTATAATTTCTACTTGAAGCATTAATCCCTTTTGTGATGACCATTTTATTTCATTACTTAAATTTGATAAATCATATATTATTTGCAATAGTCTTTCTTTAGAAACATTATTTGCAAGCCCTTTTATTTGTGTTATTTCTTTTTCATTGTATATTTCTAAAGTTTGACTAGTTTTATACACTAAAATATCTTTAAAATATTTGATTATCTCCCAAATTAAGTTACTTATGTCTTTACCTTGTTTTAATACTTCGTTTACTACTTTTAGCGCATTATCCACATCATAATTTATAATTGATTCTGTTATTCCACTTATATATTCTAGCTTTGGAATTCCAACTAGTTCTTTTACTAGCTCTTCATTTATTTGATTATTTCCTTCTTGTAAACATCTTTCTAATATGCTTAAAGCATCTCTCATTGCACCTTCTGATAATACAGCTATAATTTTTAGCGCCTCTTTTGTTATTTCTATTTTGCTTTCATCACATATATATTGTAATCTTTTGTCTATATTTTCATCTGATATTTTTTTAAAGTCAAATCTTTGACATCTAGAAAGTATTGTTGCTGGTAATTTTTGTGGTTCTGTTGTTGCTAAAATGAATTTTACATGTGCTGGTGGCTCTTCTAATGTTTTTAAAAGTGCGTTAAATGCTCCTGTTGACAGCATATGTACCTCATCTATTATATAAACTCTATATTTTGCAAGTGTTGGCAAAAAGTTTACCTCATCTCTAATAATTCTTATGTCATCAACACTATTATTTGATGCTGCATCCATTTCTACTATATCTGTTAAAGCTCCTGACAACGCAGCTTTGCATATTTCACATTCATTACATGGCTCTCCATCTTTTGGATTTAAACAATTTACAGCTCTTGCTAAAATCTTTGCTGCAGAGGTTTTACCTGTACCTCTTGTACCATTAAATAAATATGCATGTCCTACTCTATTTGATATTATTTGGTTTCTTAATGTTCTTGTAATATGCTCTTGTCCTACTATATCTTCAAATTTTTTGGGTCTAAATTTTCTATATAATGCAGTATAGTTCATATATTTCCCTCCCACTTTTAGGTTGCGGACGATTAAAATCGCCCCTACATTTTTCATAGGCTACTTTACACTTTCTTTTAGATTAAAATTTACTTAATAGAGTAATTTATTTGTTAGAATTTTAGCCATTCTATGGAAGATAAACACCACACAAAAGTATCTACTTATTGCTGCTTCCTTCCGGACCTGACAAGGTTCATAGGCTTTTATTGGTTTTACCCTCCATACAATGGCTAAAACTCTTTGCTTTTTGATTATACACTTTTTAATTAATTTTGGCAATAGGATTTTTAAGTATTTGGCTTATTATTATTTTCTTCTTGATTTTCTGTTTGATTTTGTTCTTGTGTTGGCTCTTGTTCTTCATTTCCTTTATTTACTGGTACTTCTTGTTCAGGTTTTACTACTTTTTTTGTGCCTCTTATTATTACTCTATCCATTGGATCATATGAATCTCTTGATATTAACGTTTGTGACACAACTTCTCCATTTAATTTTAATATTTTATATGTTTCACTGTTGCATCCATCAAATCCATTATCCTCTATAACTTCCTTGCCTTCGTCCATTGTTGAATCGTTTTTGTACCTTGTTGTACGCGATATATATGATGTTACTTTTGACTGAATTACTACTTCATATTCATTTTCTTCTTTTAACCCATGAATTTTGGCTGTAGCTATTCCGCCTCCTGCTGTGGTTTCTATTTTTATTGGATATTTTCTATTATTCTTAAATTGAAAATCTACTGTACCCCAATTTACAGTTGCATCTCTTCCTGCCGGTACATATGATGTTTCGAAGCAATGATTACTTCTGTCTGTAATCTCTAAGTTTGCTAATAGTACTGCATTATATAGTGTGGATGAAATTTGACAAATTCCTCCTCCAACATCTTGTATTACTTTACCACCTGCATATGCAGCAGCTGCTTTATACCCTGCACTAATTGTTCTTTCTCCTACTGTTTGATTATATGAGAACGTTTCTCCTGGCATAAGTACTGTTCCATTAATTGCTTTTGCTGCTAATTCTAAGTTGTTGCTTCTATTGTAGTTTCCCGAATTATACCTTGTTGTATATGTAGATAATTGGTCTGGGAATGCTTTTTCTCCTAAATCTGCTATTGTTTTTTCTGGTATAGTTATTTTTAATGGTATTTCATATTCTTGTTTATCTGCTTGTATAATTTTCTCCGCTTCTTCCATTGTTACATTAAAATCCACACCATTAACATGTGTATATACTTTAAATGGATTTTCTTCTATATATGCATCTTTTGGTTCCTTATATATTTCTTTTCTTATTTTTTCTAAATTTATTGGTTCTGGGTCTGCTTCTCTTACAGGTAATTCTATTATATTATTTTTGCTGTTAATATTTTTAATTTGTACGTAAAGCATTTCCTTAAACTCTTCACTATTTAGTTTATTTCCGCCTTTTTCCTTTTACTATAATTAGTTTATTGCCTTCTATGTAGTAGCTATTTTCTACTACTGCATTTGGTAGTTTTGCTGAAATTTCTCTTATTTTGTTTTGTAAAGTTTCACTATTTATAATCAATTCGGGTTCAATATTGATTTTATGCAATTTTGCAAATAAAATTTTATAATTATTTACTACAATATTGTTTTCTTTTCCCACGTTATATGCATTGCTAATAGCTTTCTGATTATCAAACTGTATTCCGAATTGACTATTATTTACTATGGTTTCGTAGTCATTATATTTTAGAGTTATATCACTTGTTAATTTTTCGTTTATAATATTGTCTACTTTTTTTAGTGCTTCTTCTTTTGTCATATTTGAAACGTCTATATTTAGCACATATATTCCTGATAAAATATTTGTGTTTTTAATATTTAGCATAGCAAATATTACCGAAAATACAGATACAACACATATTAATACTGCCATTATAATTATAAAGGTTATTTTTCTTTTATCTTCCTTGGCCTTTTCTCTTCGTGATTTTCTTGTCTGCCTCACTTCTTCTTGTGTTTCTTCCTTTATCTCTCCTATGTTTTTTTCTTGGTCATTTTCTAATTTTACCGTTTTTTCCTCATCTTTCTCCATATTGTACCCCTTTATTTTTATATTTGCTTTAGTATATATTTATACTTTATTTTAAATTTATATTACCATATAAATTTTTATTTTACAATATTTTTAATTTCAAGTCTGGTTAGTAACTAAAATCTTTATTAAAATTATTATTTTTTGTGGACTTTTATGTGTATTTTATATATAATTTTTATAAAAATAAGAAGGTGATTTTAATGATTGGCGATATGATTGCTAAAGCACGAAAAGATAAAAACATGACTAAAACTCAACTTGCTAAACTTATAAAAGTAGATATAGGGCATATTACCCATATAGAAAAGGGAGAACGCGTACCAAGCCATAGACTATTAAAAAGTATATGCAAAGCTTTAGATGTTCCTTACCAAACTTTTATGTTTATGTATGATAAAGCTACATATGACGAGCAAGATTATTATAAAATTTTTAGGCATATGTCATATAACAAAGTCTTGGCCTTTGATGACATGGCTGACTTTATAGATTGCCCAACAACAGCTTCTGGAGCTGCTTTTGCCGTTAAAATGCCTGATAGTTCTATGGAACCTAAAATAAAGAAAGGAGATTACCTTTTCGTTGAAATAAACTCTCCATTAAGTAGTGGCGATATTGCTCTTGTTAAAATAAGAGGTCAAATATACATACGTAAATTTTCTGTAAGAACCACAACTTTAATATTAAGATCACTTAATAAAGACTACAAGTCCATATATTTCAATGAGTATGACGAATTTACCATTATTGGCAAAGTTGTGGGTATTAAATAATTTAAATTTTTTTTGATTTTTTTGTAGAAAATACTTGAATATTATTTTATTTAATAATATAATTTAGCATGTAATATTAAACAAGAGATAAACAAGGGAGATATAAAAATGGAATTAGTAAAAAATGTTTTTTTTAACACAGATAAATTGGTAGAAAATGCTAAGGTTAAAATATCATATGTAGGTAAGCTTTTTCAAGAAAATTCTAGTGAAGTTTATCTTCATTATGGATTTGGCTCAAATTGGGATAATGTTAATGAAATTAAAATGGAAAAAACAGAACTTGGATTTCAAGCTGAAATTGAATTATTATCAAGCGATACTTTAAATTTTTGCTTTAGAAATTCAAATAACGAATGGGACAATAATGAAAATGCAAACTATATATTCCCTATAGAAAAAGTAGAATTAGCTTTAGTTGTTCAAGAACAAAATGATAATGAAATAGTAGAACATAGAAGACTTAGAAAATCTTATATTTGGAGTAAAAAAGTAAGGCTTGCTATTTATAAAGTTATAACTTATTTGCCAAAATTAATTTCTGGAAATTATAAAAGAAAAGTAGAAGAATAAAAAACTGACATTAGTCAGTTTTTTTAAATTACTATACCTCCATTTATAGAAATTATTTGCCCTGTTGTATAATTGTCTTCTATTAACCATTCTATGCATTTCGAAATATCTTCTGTCTTCCCAATTTTTTCTAATGGTATCTCTTGTATAAAATCTTGTTTATCCTGTTCTGGTATATTTTTATTCATATCTGTGTCTATCATCCCTGGTGCTATAGCATTTACTCTTATATTAGATGGTCCCAATTCTTTAGCCAATGCCTTTGTAAATCCATTTAATGCAGCTTTAGCAGTTGAATAATGAACCTCACAAGATGCTCCTGTTATTCCCCAAATTGATGAAATATTTATTATACACCCCTCTTTATTTATAAGCATATGCTTTGTGGCTTCTTGTGTGCAATAAAATGCTGAATTCAAGTTGATATTTAGCATATCATTCCATTCTGTATCTGTTATATCTGTAAACAATTTCATTTGTGATATTCCTGCATTGTTTATAAGTACATCTATTTTTTTTAATTTTTCTATAGCAAATTCAATTAGTCCTCTGGCTTCTTCTCTATTGGAAACATCTGCCTTATATGTGTAAATTGTTATTTTTTCTTCTTCTAGCTCTTTTTTTATTTGTTCCGCTATTTTTTCTGATTTATTGTAATTTAAAATAATATTATATCCTTTTCTCGCTAAAGTTTTTACTATACTCGCACCAATTCCCCTTGAGCCACCAGTTACAATCACAACTTTATCTTGCATACTTTTTTCTATCCTTCCTTCCAAAATTTCTATTAGCACCTTTATAGGTACTAGTTAATGAATGACAATTTGGACATAATAATATAAGATTATTTTCTTTATTATTTTTATAATTACCATCTATATGTTCTACTTCTAGAGGAATAGAATTGGTATATACATTTTTCTCCCCCCAGCCACATCTTGCACATTTGCCTTTATATTTACGAAACAGATAGGTTTTTATATGCATCGAAATTTGATACTCTCCTCTTAGCCCTGTCTCATTGCCTTTTTTCCAACGTTCTATATATGTAATATATTCATACTCCTTTTGGCATTTATTATTACAAAATTTTTTGTGTTTATCTATTGGTTTATTGCAACAAATACAATTCATTATAAACAATCTCCTATTGGTACTCAAAAAGCTAGACAAGTTTATAACAAGTCTAGCTTTAAGTATTGGAGCCACTTGTCCGATTTGAACGGACGACCTACTGATTCATACTACTATAACTTTCGCTACCATATTTCTATGTTTGTAGTCTGGACTTTCTCTTTACCATAGCTTATGCTTTAGGCACACCGTATAAAGTCTCTACACTCGGATAAATCCTAGCTCGGGATTAACATTTGACAGCCTTCCCCGAATTAGCGGTGTCCACTTTATATGTTTCCATATAAAGGTGCAAGATAGTTCAAAATAAAGTAATATACTTTATCTATCCCACAAGTCAGTTGCTCTACCAGCTGAGCTAAAGTGGCATATTTAATTGGTGACCCCGACGGGAATCGAACCCATGTCTCCGCCGTGAAAGGGCGATGTCTTAACCGCTTGACCACGGGGCCTTTTAAAATCTTTCTAGGATTTAAGTTTCAGCTTAAATCCTAGTCTGGTGAGCCATCGCGGACTCGAACCGCGGACAACTTGATTAAAAGTCAAGTGCTCTACCACCTGAGCTAATGACCCAGATTTTAAGCCGTGCGCCCTCTGGGCTAACACAAGCTTAATTTTAACCTATTTCTTTTTATTTGTCAATAGTAATTTGAAAATTTTGTGTTTTTTTTGTAAAATTTTATGCATTTAATTTTTCTAGTAGTTCTTCTACATCAACACCATGAACCTCACATGCTTCTTCTATAGTCTCTGCTTGTGATGCTGGACAACCTAAGCAATGCATTCCTATGCCTAATAGTATTTCTGCTTTTTCTGGTGCTACTTCCATAATTTCTCCTATTTTTGTGTCTTTGTTAAATTTCATAATTATTTCTCCTCTTCTATATTATTTCAATGTAATTTTACATTGTTGTTTATATTATCATTAAAAAATTATTTTTAATAACAAATTGCTATTATACATAAAGCTTCCTAAAAATGATTTCTTTATGCTCAATATAATTGTACTGTCTGGAATCATAGGTGATATAAAAGATATTATAGCCATTACAAAATATATTATTATTAGTGCTTCTGCTAAGCCATATATTATGCCCCCTAATTTATCAAATTGTTTTATTATTGGTAATTTTGTTATCCAGTTTGATATTATTTTTAATACTACTAATAATATTTTTGCTATTATGAATAATATTATCCATGTTCCTGCATTTATAATTGTAATTGCAACTTTTCTTGCTGTTGCATCTGCTACTTTTTCTCTAATATCATCTGATGTGTTTTCCATAGTTTCATTTATATATTTTTCTACCACAGTTGGCATTGTTGTATTATCATTTATAGTTTCCGTATTATTTTCTATTTCTTTTTTTGTTTCATTTCCATCTTCTGGTTTTACGATGATGTTTTTTATAGATTTTTCCAAGTCATCATCTATTTGTGTGTTATTTATAATAATATTTGCAACAGGCTTAAACAATATACATGCAATTACTATTGCAAGCACAAATGATATTATTTTTAGCAGGCATCCTGTTAGCCCCCTCTTATATCCTAATCCTATGCATATTAACAATACAGCCAATATTATTAAATCAACAATTATCATATGTAGCCTCCTTTATAAATTTATTATTTCTATCTTGTCTCTATATATTATTGCTGCCGCACCGTCGCATAGTACTACATCTTTCACTTCTTGCAATGATTTATATCTTTTTATAAGCCATCCATTTGTATGAATAAATTCTACTTCTGAACCTATGTTTATAGCTATTGTCTCACTTCTGCAATATATATTTTTAGCTACTCCTTCTACTGTATATTGAATAATTTTATTATTAGAAATATTCCTTATTTCTATATTAGTATCTGCACTAAACAATCCTGTTGTTTGCTCTGTTGCTTTTATAGCATAATTTTCTAATTCTATATCTGCTTTTTTCGTATTTTCGTCCAGTTGCATAATATTTTCGTCTATATCATTTGTAATTAAATGTATAGAATTATCATACATACATATTAATTTATTTTTGTCATGATATTTTAAATTTATTATTAAATCATTTGAATTGGCAGCATATGTATATACAATTGCCTGTGAAGGCTCTTGTTTTGCTTTATCCATTGAAATTGTTTTTATATTAGATTGGATTACTGTTCCAGTTGTATTAACTTCAGCGAAGCTAAGATACTTATTGTCTTTTGATATACATGCATCTACAGCGCTCGTTTTTGATAAATATGTTTTAAATAATTCATTTCCCTTTGCATCATAAACTACTATAACAGATTTATATGTCGTCCCTTTTAAAATTATACTTACATAGCCATTTTCATTAACATCAATTTTAGAAACATTTCCTTCTACTTCTGTTTCCCACACTATGCTGTTATCACAAATCAAATATACTTTTCTACTATTTTTTTCTCCTATAACCAAATATTTTCCCTTTGCATCATATATTGGAACATTTATCTTTACTTCTAATTCGTTTTCCAGCTTTCCTGAGGCATTGTATTGTTTTAGTTTATTTTCTGACAATATGCATATATATTTATAATATCCTATTATATTTGTGTTTGTTTCATATCCTATATCAATTGCTGTTGTATTTTCACCTGAGATATTTTTTCTAAACAAATAAACATCCATAACATTTCTAAAGTTTTTATTAAGACAATATATTATTGCTAAAATGCTTATAGTTAATAATACTACTATAATTGATATTGTTATAGCTAATTTTTTTTTATTTATTTTTTTTGTTTCTTTTGGTTGAAAGTCTATAACATTATTTCTCATATGTGCTCCTAAATAATAATATATATATTTTATATCAGTTTTCTTGTTTTTTTTCAATACTTTTTTTATAAAGAATCGTTATTGTATATTTTATTTTTTAGTATACTACTTTGCACAACATTTGTTGCAAAGGTTGAACAATTTTTTCAAATTTTTGTTGACATTTCTTTAAAATAGTGCTATTATATTTATTGTTATAGCTTTTGGGTTAGTAGCTCAGTTGGATAGAGCACAGGCCTTCTAAGCCTGGGGTCGGGGGTTCGAATCCCTCCTGGCTCACCATAATGGGAATAGCGTAAGCTATTCTTTTTTTTGTAGATTTGAAGAAATCTTTATTTTTTCACACAAATTTCACATTCATGTGTATAATATATATTTATATATATGAAGGAGGAATACACATGAATTACATTGAAAAAATTTTTAAGAAAAGTGGTTTAATTTCAATACTTGAATCTCTAATTATCGCACTATTAGGTATTATTCTTATCATCGAACCAGAAGGAACATTGAAGTTTATAACTTGTTCACTTGGTGTTATATTTATACTAGCTGGCTTATATAAAATCATCAATTATTTTCTCTCTAAAGGTAAATATAATTTTTATGATTATGATTTAGCATATGGATTAGTTGCTTGCATTATAGGAATTATTACTATAATATGTGGAGCTGCTATTAGTTCTGTTTTTAGAATAATTATAGGAATATGGATTATATATAGTGCATTCATTAGAATAGATTTATCTGTTAAATTCAAAGCAGTAAATTCAAATGCTTGGATTTTTAGTTTAATATTGTCAATTTTAATGTTTATATGTGGCTTATATGTTACTATTAATTCTGGTGCTATCCTTGTAACAGTTGGTACTATTATGGTAGTGTATTCAATTATTGACATTATTGAGGCGATTATATTTATGAAGAATACTAAGGAAATATTCTAATTTTCTATAATTATATCTTTTAAATAAAGCTGTTGATTTCTCAACAGCCTTTATTTTAATTTAGCCAAAATGCTTTATATGCTCTATATGCTTCGTATAAGTCTATTTTACTTGTTACTTCATAAGGTGAATGCATTGATAATACTGGAACTCCACAGTCTATTACATCTATTCCTTTATTGGCTAGTATATATGCTATAGTTCCTCCCCCACCTGTGTCCACTTTGCCTAATTCTGCTATTTGATATTTAATATTTTCTTTTTCTAATATATTCCTTACCTCTGCTACAAATTCCGCATTTGCATCTGAAGCTCCTGACTTTCCTGTACTGCCTGTATATTTATTAAGTCCTATTCCTCTTCCTAAATAAGATGCATTATTTTTTTCCGATACATTTGCATATATAGGATCTAATCCCGCATCAACATCTGCAGATAACATTTTAGAATGGCAAAATACTTTGTCCAATAAATTTGGCCTATTTATTCCTAATTTATTTAGTAACTCTGCAATAAAATTATCAAATACATGTGATTCCATTCCTGTATTTCCCATACTTCCTATTTCTTCTTTATCTGCTATAATACATACAGAAGTTTTTTCTGGTATTTCTTTCATGTCTACAAGTGCTGTTAAAGATGTATATACACAAATTTTATCATCTTGTCCATAACCTGCAACCATGCTCTCGTCAAAGCCCATTGTTCTACATTTTAATGCTGGGACTATTTCTAATTCTGAACTTAAAAAATCAATTTCTGTAATTCCATATTTTTTATTCAAGATATTTAAAATATTCAATTTTACTCTTTCTGTTGTTTCTGCATTATATGGTATACTTCCTATTAATAGGTTTAAATCTTCCCCAGAAATTCCTTCTTTTAACTTTTTCTCCATTTGTTCTTGTGCTAAGTGTGGTAATAAATCTGTTATTGTAAATACAGGGTCTTTTTCGTCATCTCCAACATTTACATATATTTTTTCTCCATTAGCTTTTACTACAACACCATGTATGCTTAGTGGAATTGTTGTCCATTGATATTTTTTTATTCCTCCATAATAATGTGTTTTAAAGTATGCAAATCCTCCTTCTTCATATAATGGATTTGGCTTTAAGTCCAATCTTGGAGAATCCGCATGAGCTCCTACAATATTTATACCACTTTCCATGCCTTGTTTGCCAATTACTGCTAGATACATGCTTTTTTCTCTATTAATGTAATAAACTTTATCTCCTGCAGATAGAGTTTCATATTCACAAATGCATCTAAATCCATTTGATTCTGCTATTTCTTTTGCATTTGCAACAATTTCTCTTTCAGTCTTAGATTTATTTAAAAAATTGATATATCCTTCTGCATATGCAAAAATATTATTTAATTGTTCCCCTGTTTTATCTTCCCATGCATTTTCTCTTTTATAAAACAATCTATTTTTTAATTCTTCTACTTCTGACATTTCTCTCTCCCCTTTTTTTCAAATTATATCATTATTATAATTTGATTTTCAATATTTTTTATATATTATACACAAATATATTTTTTTAATTCTTAACCTACTGGTAATTTGCTTATTTAAATGATATAATTTCTTTAATTGTTAATCATTTGAGGGAGGATGTATATGAATAATAGAGTATTGGTAACATTTTTACTTACTTTTTTTATAGTTGCAATATTTTTAGGTATTGCTTTTTTGCCTAAATTATTTAATAAACCTATAGAAAATGTAAACAATTCTGTTGTAAATGAAAATATAGAAAAACAGGTCACTGATTTTTAAATTTCAGTGACCTATTTTCTTAATAATATTAGTTTATCTACTAGAATGCAATTGGCAAACGCAGAAACAATTGCCTTCAAAGTTGCATATTCTCTAGTGTCCTCTTCTTTAAATATTGGTTCTATTTCTTCTGTTGGATTAAATGCTTTTTTTAATGCTTTTTCTAACTCTTCACAAAATACATTATACCCATCTTCTACTGAATACGATTTTTTCATTGATTTTATTGATTCATTTATTTCTGATATACTCATTAACCTTTTTAAAATGCATATAACAAATAAATATGCAAGATGAGTTTTACTATATTTTTTCTTTATTGGAGGCATTAAAACCTCTTGCTTTACATAGTTATTTATCATATTGGGTGTTATTACTGGTGTATTTTCTTCCTTTAAAAATATAGCCAAATTATTTTGTAATACACAAATTACCTGGTCAATGTACAATTCTATCTCTGGTAACTCATTCCAACGTGGGCAATGATAATTTATTAAATTTTGTGCTTCTATTTTCATTTTGTTATTCTCCTTTCGAAAGTTACAGTATTATAATAGCACATTTATTAATTTTGGTCAATTTGTGTATTTTTTTGGCAATGTCTTGACACTTTATATTTCGTAATATATAATGGTTTTAAAAACCAGATTATGTGGTTTACTTAAAATTATAGGAGGATCTAATGAAAAATTATAAAGAAAATTATGACTATTATAATGTAGAAAAAGTAGATAGTATAAAGCAATTGTTGGAATCTGCTGCTGCTGATGCTGGTGATAAAATTGCTTTTAAATATAAAGAAAATAAAGACGTTAAATGTGTTACTTACAATAACTTTTTGGAAGATGTTTATAGTTTGGGTACTGCTCTATTTTCTATCAATATGACTTCTTCTCATATTGCTGTTATAGGTGAAAATAGCTATCCTTGGCTTACAGTTTACTTGTCTGTTTTAAAAAGCAATGGTGTTGTTGTTCCTATAGATAAAGAACTTCCTTTACAGGATATTATAAATGTATTGGAAAATAGTGATAGCGAAGTTCTATTTTATTCCGAAAAATTCGGTAAATATATAGACGAAATTAGTAAAAAATTACCTAAAATAAAATACTTTATTGGTTTTTCTAATACCAATTCATCTGATAATATTCTTTCTTATAATGAATTTATTGAAAAAGGGAGAGCATTATATAAATCTGGAAACACATCATATAGCTCAATAGAAGGCAACCAAAATGAATTAAGATTACTTGTATACACCTCTGGAACTACTGGAATGGCAAAAGGTGTTATGCTTACTGAACATAACCTTGTAAGTCTTGTTTATTGCGGTTTACAAATTTCTACTGTATATGATACATGCTTATCTATTTTGCCATATCATCATACTTATGAAGGTGTTGCTGGAATTTTAGTTGGATTGCATCATCATTCTTGCATTTGTATTAATGATAGTCTTAAAAATGTTCTTAAAAATTTACAATTATTTAAACCTGATTACATATACGTTGTACCTGCTTTTGTGGAACTCTTTTATAAAAAGATATGGTCTAATGCTAAAGAAGGTAATAAGGATTTAGCTTTAAAGATTATGATTAAACTAAGCAATTTCTTAAGATTTTTTGGTATAGATATAAGGAGAAAATTATTTAAATCTATTCACAATGCTTTCGGTGGAAACCTTATAAAAATTGTAACGGGTGGCGCTCCTATTAGAGCAGAATTGGGTTCCTTTTTTGATAGCATTGGAATAAACCTAATAAACGGATATGGCATTACCGAATGTTCTCCTCTTGTTTCTGCAAATAGAGATTATTTTAATGATTGTGCAACTGTTGGCGTTCCTCTTTCTTGTGTAGAAATAAAATTTGAGAATGTAACACCAGAAGGTGATGGTGAAATTTGCGTTAAAGGCGATACTGTAATGCTTGGATATTACAAAAATGAGGAACTTACTAACGAAGTTTTACAAAATGGTTGGTTTAAAACCGGAGATTATGGAAGAATGAATGAAAAAGGTCAACTATTAATTACTGGTAGAAAGAAAAACCTTATAGTTTTAGAAAATGGAAAAAATGTTTTTCCTGAAGAAATAGAAAACTATATTATGCGTATTCCATATGTTTTAGAAGTTATAGTAAAAGGTATAGAGAACGAGGAAGGTGCAGAAACCGGACTTCTAGCTGAAGTATTTTTAAGTCAAGATAAAATTAAAGAATTACAAATTGAAAATGTTGAATCAACATTGAAAAAAGATATTTCAAATGCATGCTTACAACTTCCTATTTACAAAAAAATATCACAAATAGTTATAAGAGATAAAGAATTTGATAAAACAACAACAAATAAAATTAAAAGATAATTTTTACTCTGAATTTCATTCATAGCAAAATATACAGAGATATAAAATTTATAATATATCGTATCGGAGCAGTTATACAGCTGCTCCGATTATTAATATACCTATATTATCATTATATATTTGATTAAATTGTGATAGAGGTAATGGACTTTCTCCTATTCCTGCCTCGACAGTATAACTCGGTCTTCTATATTTTTGTAAAAACCAATCTTTATATCCTGCAAAACTTGATTCATATGGCACATCTGTTAGCTTATAACCACTAGCCTCTGCCATTTTCGTTCCAATATTATAGCTATTGATTGGCGCGTATTTTTGATACTGCCAATAAATTTCTTTCCCTTGCGTATGGTATGAAATTGCTAATTCAAAATTATGCTCTAAAGTAAACTTGTATAAAGCTATTGCTTCTGGTTGGCTTAATGGTTTTTCTCCAACATAGTCCTTGGGAGCTGGTTTGTTAACTCCTTGAGAATATTTTATTTTTTTTGCAAATTCCCATCCTGCCGGAAATTGCAAATTTAAATCTACACCTGTGAGCTTTAAAAACTTCCAACCACAAAAAAATTAATAAAATGCAGTAATCATCTATATTACAGAGTATTTCTAATTTAAAGAAATATTCTGTTTTTTTGTGTTTTTATTGCTAGAATTGGAGTGGAAAAATGGAAGAAAAACAAAGAAATAAAGTTGGATATTATTCAGTAATACCATCAAAAATACTATATAATAAGGAGCTAAAAGCAAATGAAAAATTACTATATGCAATGATAACATCACTTGCATATAAAGAAGGCTATTGTTTTGCAACTAACAATTATTTTGCAGAAGAATTAGGAGTACATCCAAAAACAGTTTCAAGTTGGATTTCAGATTTAAGAGATAAAAATTATATAAAAGTTGAAATGGTTAGAAAAGAAAACAAGCAAATAATTCAAAGAAAAATTTATATAAATGATGTTCCATATCCGTTAAATAATGGATACCAGTATCAATCAAAAAATGGACAGGCTATCCATCAAAATATGGAAGATAATAATATAAGATTTAATAATAAAAATAATAATAAAGGTCATAGAAAATTTATATCCAATTATGAAAATCAGAGACAATATACTAAAGAATTTTTGGAGAGTTTGTATGCAAATTAAATATAAATTGGAAGAAATTTCTAGAAATTTTAGTAGAAATATGATATTATGGTTTCATCAAATATAAAGGAGCTGATTTAAACTTGAATACTAATAGTACAAACAAATTAATTGAAATTTTAGAATTAAAACAGATTAAATTTGATAAAGGTGAAAAATCTTTATTTAGAAAATATAGCTATTATCAAGTTATAAATGCATATAAAAACTTATTTGTAAAAGATATTGAATATATTGATACAATTAGAAGTAATATATTACAAAACAAAAATATAGAGTTTTATAAAAATGTTTTTAAGATAAAACCAGAAATAAAGACAGAAGAATTATATGAAAAAATATGTGATAAAATATGCGAAAAATATGGATTAAAATCTAATTCGTTACAAGAAAAAGAAGAAAATATAAGACAAATTCAATATCACCTACATAAATACAATAGTACAACAAAATATGGTGATTTTGTTAGAATGTATAAATTTGAACATGAATTAAGATTAATGCTTTTAAAATATACACTAATAATAGAGGAAAGTATGAAAAACATTTTTATTGCTTATCTAAATGACCATAATGCTAAAGCGGATTATTTAGTTAATATGCATAATTATAATACTTCATCAATAAAGAACAAAGCATTTGATACAATGAAACTAATAATAGGAAAATATGATAATACAAAATCAAAACCTATAAAAAGAAAAAGAGAGCAAAATATAACAGTGCCATATTGGATAATAATTAATGAATTAGCTATGAATCAAACTTATTATGCAATAGCAAACTTACAAGAAGATGATTCTAGAAATATTTTCTTAAACTGTACAAACTTTTTTACTAAATTAAATTTAACTAATGAGAAAAAGGGGAAAAGTGAAGCAATTAGAAAGAAAGAAGAAGCTCAAATAAATACTTTTAAAACAATTCTATGTTACTTAGGAGAGTTTAGAAATATGTTGGCACATAATCAGCCTATATATTGTTATAATATAGAATCTTTTGATATAAATAAAAGATATCCATTAGAATATGAATTACCAAAGACAAATAAAAACAAGAAATACTCAGACGGAAATTTTATACCAAAGTATAAACAGCAAATAAGCTTAAATGCTAAATTGATGAGAAATTTATCTGATTATTTTGGAGAGGATTCTTTTAATAAAAATAATTATACTAATTTAAATTTATCAAAAATAATATATATTATATATAAAATTTTAATAAACATAGATAAAAATACTGACTTTTATAATGAATTAAAAAATATATTTGTAAAATATAATATAATACTGAATGAGAAAAAATTTGAAATAGAAAATGTAGAAGAATGTATAAATTTATTAGAGGAAATAAAAAAGATTGAAGAGTTTGATTTAGAATACAAAGATATTATTTCAAAAATAGAAGCTAAAAAAGCATACAAAAATTTTCTGCATGGAAAAGATAACCAATTAAAAGATATAAAGAAAACTATACTTCAAAGATCAAAAAAAGTAAAAATAGTAACAAAAGAATCAAAGTATAAACCATTTTTAGAATCAAAAAGATATACAATGTTTACAGGAATAGATGAAAAATTTTTTAAAAATATTTTATAATAATATGGATATTTTTTTGTAAAAAATCATAAAATATTATAAATATATATTTACAACATAAACAATTTGTTGTATAATATATATGTAATTAAATTCCACGCGATGTGGGGGGAGAATTTGGCTGAGGCTGCTTCTCTCTTTTTGTTTATAAAATATCTTCCAGCGGGCTAAAAAGGGTTTTAGGGATTTTGCCCTAAACAGCAAAAATGGTGTCAAAACACCAAGCTGGCGAATTTTGGGCACTAAAAAATGCTCTCCAAAATTCGTGACAAATAAATCTTTTCTAAAATTATATGTTATATTTTTTCTGTTAAATTTTGTATTTAAAATTTGTAGATATGTAAAATGAAAAATGGTATAATCATTTTGAACTGCATTAATATTACAATTAGCTTTTAGGACTATTAGTAATATTACGTACAAGGAATATAAAGAAAAAAATTAAGGAGGAATTGTTTATGGAAAGAAAATTTAATAAAGGAGATATTGTTCAACATTTTAAGAGAGAAAAAATGACAGAGGAACAATTAAAAGAAGAACCAAATTTATATTTATATGAAATTATTGGTACTGCAAGACACACTGAAAATAAAGAAGAATTAATGATTTATAAACCTTTATATACAACTGAATGTACAAATGGAGTTGATTTTGCTGCAAGACCATTAGAGATGTTTATGTCAGAAGTAGATCATGAAAAGTATCCAGAGATTAATCAGAAATATCGTTTTGAATTGAAGAAATAAGTTATATAGTAAAAAAATTATTTTATTGGAGAAAGGTTAGTATAATATATTAAATTTTAAACTCTATTATATTATACAAGGTATTAAGTAAATGAAAAATTATATAGATACATTAAATGAAACAATAAAATCATATTATAAGATTTTATCAGAAGATTTTCCAAAATTTTTAAATGAGTATATTAATACTCCAGAAATGTTAAAACAATCTAAAATAAGTGTAAGTTGTGGTACAATATATTCAAAAATGTATAAACAAATGTGGTATTCAAGTTTAGACCATAGTATTGCAGTAGCTTTAATAATATGGCATTTTACAAAAGATAGGAAGCAAACTTTATCAGGATTGTTCCATGATATTGCAACTCCAGTATTTAAGCATTCTATTGATTTTATGAATAAAGACTATGAAAAACAAGAATCTACTGAAGAATTAACTACAAAAATAATTAGTGAATCAAAAGAGATAATGGAGTTACTAAATAGAGATGGTATAAAAGTTGAAGAAGTAGCAGATTACCATATATATCCTATTGCAGATAATGATACGCCATGTCTTTCAAGTGATAGATTAGAATATACTTTATCTAATGGATTAGGAGCAACAGAAAAGATTTGGACTTTAGATGATGTAAAAGAAATTTATGATAATATAGAAATTCAAGAAGATGAAAATGGTATAGAAGAATTAGGCTTCAAAGATATTGCTATTGCAGAAAAATTTGTACATACAATGAGCATTTTATCAAGATTATATTGTAGAGAAAAAACACTTTTTACAATGCAAATGCTTGCTGATATTATGAGAATAATGTCCGATAATAATTTAATCAATATATCAGAAATGTATAATCTATCTGAAAAAGAAGTGATTGAAAAAATAGAAAAATGTAATGTAAAAAATATATCTAATGGTTTTGAAATATGGAAACATGCTACAGATATTTTAACAAGTGAAAAAATGCCTGAAGGAAAATACTTTGTAAATATTGAAAAAGTTAAAAAGAGATATATAAATCCGTTAGTTAGATATAACAATGAATATAAAAGAATAAAAGATATTTCAGAAAAAGCAACAAATGATATTAATGAAGCTCTTGAATATAAAACTGCTAAATATGTATTTTTAGATTTTGATTTTAAATAATGGAATATAAAGGGAATGTTCAAATGTAATATGCAGAAGATTTTGATATTTCGTACAAGTATTAGATTAATAAATTACAATTAATAATTTTTTTATAAAAAGAGCTGACAAATAAAATGGAGCACGTTATACTACTAGTAAATTTATATATGGAGGTAGTAGAAGTGGAAGAAAAACCTAGTGTTTTAAACGATTTATTTGTTAGTAGAGAGGAAAATATATGTGCTTTAACTGAATTTGATAAGAAAAGGATTAAAGAATTAACAAAGGATAATAATACTTATCAAATGCTCTTAGATAAGCTAGAAGATTTATCTAGTGATGATATATCAAAAGCTAAAGTTAAAGATAGTTTAGAAAGTTATATTGATAAGGTAAACGTAATAGGTTCTTATGAAAATGAAAAGTTTTATAAGATTGGATTTACAGATGCAATGAATTTAGTGTTTGAATGTATTAAACGAGAAATATAATATAAAGTAATTTTTATTGGATAAGCATATGGGAATAACCATATGTTTATTTTTTTTGTAAGAAATTTAAAATTTTTTGTTTTACCCGTCACATTTTTGATTTTGAATCGCTATTAAGGTTAAGAAGAAAATTTCAAATTGCCAATAACCTTTTTAAAATTTAATCGCTGTTAATAGTAGAAGGAAAAATAAAAAAAATTAGAATTGCCCGTAAGATTTTTGATTTTGAATTGCTGTTTATGTTAGGAAGAAAAAATTTTAATATTGCCCATAAAGTTTTTAGATTTCAGTTGTTGTTAATATTAGGAACAAAAAATTTAAAATTTACCCGTAAGATTTTTAAAGTTGAATCGCTGTTAAGGTTAGAAATAAAAAAATTAAAATTTTTTCATTTACCCGTAACGTTTTGGATTTTCAATTGCTGTTAATAGTAGAGAGATAAAAATTATTAAAAAATTTGGACAATTTAAAATTTTCTCGCCTATGTAATTAGATGGGCAAAATTGCACATTGACAAATACACTTGATTTAAGTGTCATAAAGAGCCATTTTCTTTAATATTCTGTATTAGCAAGAAAGGATTTGAATAAGTATGAATGAGGATAATAATAATACAAAAGAAAATAAATTAGAGTTCAATACATATTGCATTTTTACAGAAGAAAAACAAGATATTAGAGATACGATAGGATTAGTTTTTAAGGATTATTTAGAAAGTATAAAAGTAAAGAATAAGTAATTATATTAAAACAATTGCAAAATTTAATTGAGCACGTTACAATTTAAGCATAGATGATTACGGATAGGAGGTTAAATGCTGGATTTAAGAAGTCAAAATTTTAAAGTACGGAATGTATATCAGACTATCTAGAGAAGATGGCGACAAGCAAGAAAGCGAAAGTATCGGTAATCAAAGAAAAATTTTGCAAAGATATGTAAAGGAGAATAATTTATGTTTAGTTAAAGAATATGTTGATGATGGCATAAGTGGTACAACTTTTGATAGACCTTCATTTAATGAATTATTGCAAGATATTGAAAATAAAACAATTGATATGGTAATTACAAAAGACTTATCAAGACTTGGTAGGGATTACATTAAAACTGGTTTTTATTTGGAAGACTATTTTCCTAAAAATAATATTAGATATGTTGCAATAACAGATGGAATAGATACATATATAGATAGCACAAATAACGATATAACGCCTTTTAAAGCAATAATGAATGATATGTATGCTAAAGATATTTCCAAGAAAATTAGAAGTGTTTTGAAGGAAAAGCAAAAGCAAGGAGAATATATGTGTAGTATTTCAGCTTATGGTTACAAAAAGCATCCTACAATAAAAAATAAATTGATTGTAGATGAGCAGGTAAGGGATATTGTAGAAAAGATTTTTGATATGTATTCAAATGGACATGGTAGTGTAGAAATTGTAAATTATCTAAACTCAAATAAATTTCTATCTCCAACAGGTTATAGGAAAACAGGACTAGTGCAAGATAATACGTGGTCGAAATCTTCGATTTCGTGTCCACGGCTATATGCAAGCGAAGTCGCATGAAAACAAAACTAGCTATAATTGGAATGAAGTAACCTTATGCAATATGCTAAAAAATGAAGTCTATATAGGCAATACCGTTCAAAATAAAAGGTCTATAATATCATATAAAGTCAAGAAATTTAGAACTGTTGATAAAGAAGAACATATAAGAGTTGAAAATACCCATGAAGCTATTATTGACAAAGATACATTTGAAAAAGTGCAACGTATCATAGAAAAAAGAGGAACAAACACAAAACTTAAATATGATTATTTATTAAGAGGATTACTTTACTGTTATCATTGCAAAAGAAAGTTGCAAATAGTTCTAAAGAAGAACTCTAAAAGAAATGCAAAATCACATCCATATATAACTTGTAGTGATGCAAAAGAACGTGGATGTTATTCATTAAATATGAACTACGAGAAATTTGAAAAAAATATTATTTATGTTGTAAAAAAGATATGTCAAATATATGCTGACAAAGAAATTTTTTATTCAATTTATGAAAAATATCAAAATAAAACATCAGATATTCGAGAAAGATATAGGAAAAAAATAGAACAAATTGATAAAGCAATATTAGATATAAATAACAATTTAGACAAGATGTATATGGATAAATTAAGAGGTATTTTACAAGAAGAAGACTACGTTAGAGTATCACAAAAATTAAGTTTAGAAAGAACAAAATTAAATGAACAAAAGCAAGAATTAGAACAGAAATTAATTGGAACAAAAGACAAAATTGAAAACAAAAATCAAACAAAAGAAGAAAAAGAATTAGATGAATTAATAGAAAATTTTTTGAAATTAGAAAAAATTGATAAGATATATTTGTATCGATTAATTAATAAAATTGAGATTGATAAAGACAAAAATATTTACATATATTTTAATTTTTCAAAACTAAATTCTATTAATGAAAATCTAGATGAATTTATCAAAATTGAAGAATTAATTAATGAAAATCAAAAATGCAAAGTCGTGTAATATAAACAGTTACAAGACTTTGCAAAACGGTTGGAAGTTTTTAAAATCCACACCATTGATATTTGCTTTCCAACCATTTGGAAAGGATATTTTTGAATAATTATTGGCTATTTTTTTTGCACTTTCATATTCTTTTGTGTTACTTTTTATTGCTCCTGTTACTAAATCTACTCCATCTGGGTTTACCATTGGAACTACATATATTGAAACTTGATTAAATATATTTCTTGCACTTTGTCCATATATATTAAAGTTATTTACAACTGATTTGCAAAAATTCTCTACAAATTTCATCATTAATAATGATGTAATCCACTCACTTGCATGTATTCCACCTGAATACATAACTTCTTTATTCCCATTTCCTATTTTTACATACGGGATATCTTTTCCCAATACGCTTTTCCCCATATTTCCAATATTCAAAAATGAATATCTTTTTCTTAAAGCTTTAATATTTGTTTGCATTAGCTCATATGTATAATTTAAATTTGTCGGCACAATATCTTTTGTATTTACTCGTCTTAACATTCTCATATATAACCACCTAATTATATATATTAAGAAAATAGAATTTTTGTTACTAATGAAACAGTAAAGTCTTGTAAGGTACTGATATTTCAGCACTTACAAGACTTTTCAACTTTGGTGTGCTTGAAGGGAATCGAACCCCCGACCTCTCCCTTAGGAGGGGAGCGCTCTATCCAACTGAGCTACAAACACATATATTTTTATTTTACACCATTAATTGTGTTTTGGCAAGGTATAACATTTACTTTTTATGCGTTTTTGTGCTATAATTTTATGGGTGATTTTTATGCAAAAAATGTTAAGTTATATGAGAAAAGCAATCGAAAATTATAATATGATAAATGAAGGAGATAAAATTGCTGTTGGTCTTTCTGGCGGAAAAGACTCTATTACCTTACTTATGGGTTTAAAGGCTTTGCAAAGATTCTATCCTAAGAAGTTCGAAGTAGTTGCAATAAGTGTTAATCCTGGATTTGAATTTTTTAATTCAGAATTTTTGAAAAGTGTTTGTGATAAAATCGGTGTAGAGTTTATTGAGGAAAAAAGCTATATAAAAGAAATTGTTTTTGATATAAGGAAGGAAAAAAATCCTTGTTCTTTATGTGCCAACTTGCGTAGAGGAATTTTAAATTCTTCTGCAATCGCTCATGATTGTAACAAAATTGCTTTGGGGCATAATGAAGATGATGTTTTAGAAACATTTTTTTTGAATCTTTTATATGCTGGAAATTTGTCAACTTTTGCTCCAATTAGCTATATGGATAGGTCTAAAATAACTTTAATTAGACCTATGGTTTACATACCTGAAAAAGAAGTACGTAAATTTGTTAGGAGGCAAGGAATAGAAGTAATGCCTAAAGTATGCCCTATGGATGGGGTTTCTAAAAGGGAATCTATAAAAGAGTTAATCTATAAATTAGTTATAGAAATTCCAACCGTTAGAGCAAATATTATGGGTGCTATTAGAAGATCTAATATTAACGGTTGGAAAGAATTTTAAATTATTATTTTTACTGTAAACAAATCACCTTCTATTTTTATTTGCATTTTTCCTCCTTGCAAATTCACCAAATCTTTAGCTATTGAAAGACCGCAATCCATTGCCACCACTTGTTCTAGATTTATCTCCTCTAACAAATCGTTCCATTAGCTCTTCTGGTGTTATGTTTAACTCTTCTTTTGATATGTTTTTCATTGTAAATACTATTTTATCATTTTGCTCAACATTTACATATATTCTTGTCCCTTCTAAAGAATGTTTATATGCATTATTGTATATATTTTCTAATACTCTCCACATTTTTTTGCTATCTAATTGTGCAAAGATCCCCTCTTTTTCTATTTTGCTAATCAATTTTAAATCTTTACTCTCATATTTTTCTGCAAATTCTCCATTTGCTTGTAATATCATTTCTGCGAAATTCAATTTTTGTAAATTTACCGTTTCATTTCCAGAGCTTATTTTAGATGCTTCTATTAAATCTTCTGTTAAATTTTTTAATTTTTTTGATTTATTTTCTAGAATCTCTATATATTTTTGCGCATTTTCATTTTCTATATTTTCTTTTTTTAGAAGATTAGCATAATTTATTATTGAAGTAAGTGGAGTTTTTAAGTCATGTGATACATTTGTTATTAAGTCTGTTTTTAATCTTTCTGATTTAACCTTTTCATTTACTGCATTTTCTATGCCTTTTTTTATATTGTTTATGTCTTGGACCATATTTTTTAGGTATTTATTGTCTGTTTTTATTTCTGATTGATATTCTCCTGACACTATATTTCTTATTTTCTTTTCTATTTTATTATATTCTGAGACATTTTTTAAGAAAATAATTACTATTGCCACATATATCAAAATCACCAATGCTTTAATTTTAACATCATATATTACAATACCATAGTGTAATGTAGTTGCTGAAATTATTCCCATAGCTATTATTGTTACTACCACCACTATTATTATTAATTTATAATTTTCTTTTATTTTTTCTATAAAATTGGTTACTACTTTTTCATTTTGTGCTTTAGCTTGCTTTATATTTTTTACACTATTAAAAAATATTTCTGCTAAAATAGCATATAAAATAAGGCAAATTAATTCTATACTAATTTTTTCAAATATTGCTTCCATTCCTAATATCGTTAGTATTTTAACATCAAAAAAATCCGTGTAAATACCGCTTTTTATTGCTTTATATAAAAGTACTATAGATAATATTGAAAATATAACTACTCCGATTATATTTATCTTTACATTATGATTTGCTTTATAATAATTTTGTTGTATTGTTTTCATATAGCCATTATTATCTAAATTTACTTTTACATATATATCCAATACTTCAAATCTGGATTGGTCTGCTTTAAATCCATATTTCTGCAACACATCTATATTTGTATCTGGTACAGAATTTAAACTACAAATATAATATTGTAAACTTTCTTTAAATTCTGATTTTATATGTTCTTTATCCTGTATTACTGTTTTTAAATTGCTAAGTATTATATGTTTTCCCGTGTTTGTTGTAATATCTGCTATGTACTCTATATTTGAATTTTCTCTATTTATGTATTCAAGTCCTGGGTAGCTTTCTAGCTCATCATTCCATATGCTCCAGTAAATAGCATCTTCCAAAGTTTCTATTTCATGCGTTATAGCACTTTTATATGATTCTGTTTGTAAAAAATTTGCTTTAGCAATTTCAGCCCAAGAAAATCGTCTTACATTTGAATATATATTGTTTCCTAAAATCCATAATATTATTACCGATATGAATAATAATAGTCTCGCTATATTTATTTTTGACTTTTTTCTGCTTTTTTTCATGCTTTATTTTCCCTTTCCTAAGATATAATAATATTTTTATATATTTTCTATCTTGTACCCTAGTCCCCACACAGCTTTTAGATATTTTGGTTCTTTAGGATTTATTTCTATTTTATCTCTTATATGGCTTATATGCACTACTACTTTTTTTTCATATCCGTCAAATGGCTCTTTCCAAACATTTTCATATATTTGCTTTATTGAAAATACTTGTCCTTTATTGCTTGCCAAAAAAAGTAATAATTTATATTCTATAGATGTAAGCTTTATTTTTTCTCCATCAACCATTACTTCTTTTGTTTTATCATTAATTTCTAGTCCATCTATTATTATGTTATCATTTTCTATAAGATTTCCAAGCTTAGTATATCTTCTTATATTTGACTTAACTCTTGCTATTAATTCTAGCGGTTCAAATGGCTTAGTAATATAGTCATCCGCTCCTGCATTTAACCCGATTATTTTATCTATACTTTGTGACTTTGCAGATATAAATATTATTGGAACTGAATTTGTTTTTCTTATTTCTCGTGCCACTGCAATTCCATCTATTTTTGGCATCATTATATCTAACAATACTAAATGTATATCTTTTTTCTTTAAGATTTCAATAGCTTTTTCTCCATCATAACATTCAAATACATTGTATCCCTCTTCTTCTAGATAAATTTTAATTGAGTCCGCTATTTCCTTATCATCATCCACTACTAATATATTATACATCCATTTTCACCTCATATATATTGCATGCATTCATTCTTTGCACATATTCAATTTTTCCGTTTATTGTTGACTTTATTTTTTCTTCGTTTACCCCATTATTACAAATTAAAATGAAGTTACTTTCTGTTTTTTCTATTTTATCATAGTTTTCAACATCTATTATAATTGATTTATCCACTAATGTGAATAAATATAGGTCATCTAGTATTCTATTTTCCTTTGTATTAAAAACATAAATTATTGGCAAGTTTTTTTCTGCTATTTTTTCTGCTATATTATTATATTGTGAATATATATATTCTATTTTTGTATTTTTCACAAATGGACTGTATATTATTGTGAAAAATATTATTGATATTATAAATAATGTATGTTTGCAACTTGCACGTTTTCTTACAAATTCTCTTAAACAATATGCTATTGCAATTATCATTGATGAATATATTGGAATTATATATCTTGTTTCAATATACGGAGCTTTTAATACTATTGTTAATAAATAAATCAAAATTGGAATTACCAGTAAAACCATTTCTCCATTCATTTTAATATCACTCTTTTTAGGTTTTATTGCTATAATTCCTGTTAAAATTATTATAAATGGCAATAACCCATTAAAGAATTCTTGATTTATATTTTTGCAGTATCCTACTATATTTTTTATTACATCCACTTCTACAGTTACCCCTCTGTAGCTGAAAAATATATGTGATATTGCATATGGAAATATGAGTATATAAATAACTGATGATATAAATATTCCAATATTATATATCATCAGGTTTTTGTAATTCTTTTGCTTTATGCATTTTACTGTATATATTAAATATAATACAAATGCGTAAATAAAAAAGTAATAATGTGTTAGCCCTCCCAAAATCATAAATGTAGAAATCAAAAATATATTTATTGGTCTTATTTTTTCTTTATTATATATTTTCATATGTAGGAATGTAATTATTAATATATTTAAATTACATAGTTCATACATTCTTATATATAATGTACTATTTAAGCTAATTAGTGTAAGTCCATTAATTAATGTTGTCAATACTGCATATATTTTATTTTTAAATAATTCTTTTGATATTAGATATACCATTATACTTGATATTATAAATATTGTTATATTTAATAAAATTCCAGTCCATTTTGTAAATTTGTTTATTGTAAAAGTTGCAGATATTCTTAATAGTAAATAATACAGTGGAGGATGTACATCATTTTTTTGATTTTCATATACAGGTTTTATATTATAAATTTCATTGTTGTTAACTTCTAAATAATCTTCAAAATATTCTTTATTATGCCATTTATTTAAAAAATCCTCATTATCTGCAATATTTAGTTTATTATAATTCATTAGGCCATATGAGTACATTTCATCCATATGAAAGTATTGTTTTTGATACCCAAAATAAATTCTAATTAATATCTGAACTAATATAATTATTATTAAAATGATTGTTGTCTTTTTTCTCATCTTTATTCTCCCAATATTTTTCTCCATTTATCTCATCAATTAAATATAGTGGTCTATTTTTTGTTTGATTAAATGTTCTTCCTATATATTCACCTAATATTCCAATTAATGCAAATTGTATGCCCATAAAGAAGAGTATTAATGAAATAATTATTTGATATGGTTCTATTGTTTGTTTAATAATAACATATATTAGATTAATTAGCCAAGATGCAAATGTAATAAATGATATATATATTGGCCATCTTAATGGTGAAATAGAAAGTGATGTTATTCCATCTATTGCTAGGTCTATTAATTTTTTATAATTCCATTTTGTTACTCCTGCTATTCTTTTGTCCCTATCAAAATATATTGCCTTTTTGTTATATCCTATCCAACTAAAAATACTTTTTGAGCATCTTCCTGTTTCTCTTAATTTGCACATTGCTTGTACACATCTTTTATCTAATAATCTAAAATCTCCTGTATCCTTTTGTATTGGTATTTTAGTAAACTTTTGTAATGTTTTATAGTACATAGTTGATGTGAATTTTTTTAGCCATGTTTCTCCATCTCTTGTTTTTCTTGTTGCATACACATCGTCATATCCTTTTTCCCATTCCTGTATCATTTCTGGTATAAGTTCTGGTGGATCTTGCAAATCTGCATCCATTATTATTACTGCATCGCTTTTCCTAGAATAGTCTAATCCTGCTATTATAGCTATTTCCTTTCCAAAGTTTCTTGAAAACGATATATATTCAAATCTATTATCTTTTTTTCTTATTCCTTCTATTATTTTTAAGCTATTATCTTTGCTTCCATCATTTATGAACAGTACTTCAATTCTATAATTTGTTAGCTTGTTTATTATAGATGTTAGTCTATTTCTTAAAAATAGAAGTGATTCTTCCTCATTATATATTGGAATTAATATTTTAATTGTTTTCATTTTTCCCCTACCTTTATTTTTTCTATATTAATATTATATTCTTTATATCACTTAAATATTAAATTTAAAGGTTAGAAAAAGTTAAAATTTAGTAAATTTTATTTAAATATTCTCTAATTGGCAAAACAGACCTCATTACGAGATCTGTTTTTTCTATGCCCATGGATTTGTAGATTCTGGATCTTTTATACCTGCCATTAATCCTACAATTGTATCACTCCATATTATTTAATTTCTGTAGACCATAGTCCATGTTTGTTGCAATAAGCATATATTTTTGAACCTGGTATATATTTAAATCTACATTCTGCATTTTGTTCTGGATATAGTTTGATTTTGCATATTTTTTCACCGGCAATCATTGCCAACCACTCTATATAATGCTCTTTATCCATTACATGATTTACTTTTACAGATATTTCATCCTCGACTTTTTCATACGTTGGTATATGTTTTTCGGCTACAGCATCCATGCTATTTGGAATGATTTCTTCCATTTTTTCTCCACAGCAAACTATACCACAATTATCGCAACTACAGTCCTTTAAAACTTCGACCATCGCTCCACATTTAGAACATTTTTTTATAATTAATTTTTCCATAATATCTTTCCTCCTACTTTTTTAAGTTATTACAATAATATCATAATCACTATAAAAAATCTAGATATATTATATTATTTATCTTTTATTAATTTGTAAATATCTTTAAGTTGCAAGTGCTAGTTAATTTCTTTTAATTTAGCCGTCATGTCAAAATTATAAATATACTTACCATCAATTTTTTCATAAACTTCTCCAACTTTTGCATTTTTAGGTAAATCTATCTCAAATATAGAACACGGTCCACCATCACCATTTTCTGATATACAAACCGAATTCTCATCCATTACCCAAGCATAGCCATTTCCTTTCCAGCTTTTGTTATCTAAAAAAATCTTTCTTCTCTCATATAAGTTATATTCTTCTAATACTTTGTCATTTTCATTCATACCTTTACCTTCATCCATCATATTTTTTAATGCATTTTTTAAATCTCTAATAAATTCCTTTATGAAACCATTACTATTATTATTGTTTCTTTCAAATATATTTAAGTCCAATATTTCACCTCCTATTTTTCTAATTTACTTTCTCCCGTTGCATAATTAATAATAATTCCATTTTGCACATTATATACATATACATTAAATTGTAATTTTCCATTATCTTCAATAGAATATGCTTCAATATTTACACCATTTGCTAATTTATTTTCGCCCTCAAAATATGGAGTAACTCTATATAGGACATGGTTAGTTTGATTTTCCTTCAAATAATTATAAACCTGATCTTCAAATTGTTTCATTCCATTTATATTAAAGCTTTGTGTCCCTGTCATTATGTTTCTTTTATCCACATCTATTCCACCTAATTTCCACGCAATTATATGACATCTATGATATAGATATCCTCCTGGAATAGTGTTTGTGTTATATTTTTGTTGTTTAAATCCTGTTGGTGTAATTGAAGAATAATCATCTTTTTCGTCATCTTCATTAGCCTTTTTCCAACTAGTTTTTATCATTGCCCTTCCGCACTCTGCCATTTTCTAAATCAGAATAATAATCTTTCTGTATACTTATGTCTTGCGCAGTAAATTGAGGCACATTGTTGTTTATTTCAATAAATATTTCTCCACTGTATTTTGGAATGTTTGATATAGCGTAAGAAATTTTGTCGTTTTCTATAATATTGCTTGTTTGGTTTTCCTTTCCAATGTTAAAATTTACGCTTACAGCAGTTATTATAATATATAACAATATTATTGCAATACGCTTTAATTTTTTTGTATTTTTATTCATACATTTCACCCATATATTTAATATCATAATATATGATTTTTTTCAATATTTGTATAGCTTGATTTTATTATATTTCGCTCAGCATACCTCACTCCCACATATCCCCTATACACTGCCAAATCAGTTCATTCTGATAAGTTTCTTTTATATTAGTCTTGGAAAATCTAGAAGTACTATTTTTATCTGCTCCATTATTTATTAATAATTTCAAAATCTTCCTATATTGCTCTATGCCAACCTGTGCACAGTGATACTTGGAATGGAGACATTTCTCAACCTTTCTCCTTCCTCTTTTATTTTTTCTATAAAAATATTCTATCAAATCGGTATCTTTTATTCATTTTTTTAATTACCCTACTAAAAGTTTATACAAATTTATATCAATTTTAAATATTTTTCAATATTTTGAACATATTTTTTTAGAAAACCTTTTTTATATTTGGTAGTATATGCAAAAAAAGCACTTTTCTACGAAACCTTTATTGTACCCAACTGTAAAAAAGAGACTCGAACTTACGACCTTCGGGTTATGAGTTGACATAACTCTAGTTTTGACATTTTCAGAAAAGTTCAGTTTTTACTGGTATTTCAATGTTTTCAGAGTTTTATATTTTTAGAACTTTTGTGCGTTTTTTGGAATTTTGGGGAGGTTTTTTCACCAAAATCTTCCCAAGAATTATTGGAAATATTTAGAAAATTATGGAGGTAAAAAATATGGAGTTTAAATTATCCAAAAGAGAAATTAATGATTTATTAAAACAATGGATTATATTTAGAGATGAGGAATTATCTACTTTAACAAAAGAGGATAAAAAACATCCTTTAAGATTTGACGAATTTGAGGAAAAACTAATTAAGACCTTGCCTTATAAAAATAGAGAATATGCAAGAATTGTACTTGCAAAAATATATGATGACTTTATTGATTTTTGTAGTTATTATAACGAAAAATATTATCGAGCAGGTTTTGGTGACTGTTTGAATTTGGTGATAATGAGTCTTGGAGAGCAAGGAAAATGAGTTTAAGAAAATATGGCATTGTTCTCAAAAAATATTTGAAAGAAGTTAAACCTATGAAATATAGCAAACTTACTATTGATGGAGATTTAATGGATTATCTTTTAGAAGAAGAAAAGTATTTATATGAGTTTGCTGATATTGTTAGATTATATTTAAAAGATACTTACCCAGAACCTAAAACACATGAATTCATTGTTATGGCTAAGTATAATCAAATGATTGATAGTATGGTGGAAGAGTTTGTAAGAAGTGAAATTACGAAGATTGTAGATAATTAGAGCCGAGACTAAGTCTCGGCTATTATATTTTTATATTCTCCCAATATTATTTTATATACATTTTTTCTCAATAAACTGTATTGAATGTTACTATTAATCATTGAATCAGAAAAATCATTTCCTATTCCGTAAATATCAATCAATGCTGTACTACCAGACATAATACGCATATCCTCTTTAATAAAGAAACTTTTACTATCAAATTCTTCTTCTATAACTTCACAAGTTACATTTATAACAGATTTATTGTTTAAAAAAACTTTATAATAAATAGAATTACTCCTTAAAATACATTCTTTTTTCTTGTTTTTGCAAAAATATATTTTTATATCTACTCCTTTTTTTAGATTAATATATGTATTTAATTTTTCTAAATCATTGTAAAAATTAGTTTCAACCAAATTAATATATTCCCCTAATACCTTTATTACTAAATCTTCAAAAAATATTTTTATATCATTTTCATCCATTCCGGAAAATTGCCTTTCACTAATACACATACTATCATCTATCATTTTATCATTATGTCTAACAATATATGGTAAAGAAAGTATTTCATTTCCATACTTTTCTTTATACTGTTTTAATATTTTAATAATATTATAAATATTTTTATTGAATAAAGTAGCTATAATTGGTGTTTCTTTATTTCCGTTAATTAAATTTTCTTTATATTCATCAAACATTACACTTTCTTCTAAAGCCTTATTTTTTTTAAAAAAGACATATTCATTATATATGTTCTGTTCTATTAAATTTAATATAATATCAATTTTTAGAGGATAAGCATTTGTATCATTCATTAAGAACATCCTATTGTTGGATATCTTTTTAAAATTAAATTTTTCGTTATACGATAATGATAATAATATAATTTTTTCTTGTGTCATATATTTACAATTACTTTCATCTAAGTCCATATTTTTTATAATTTTAATTATCTTTTCATTAACATATTTAACAGCTGATAACTTAGATACTGTAGAATTAATACTTAAACTATTTCCTGTATTTAACTCTCCAAATTGTGGACAATGGTCTAAATATATAACATCACTTTCATCATCACTTTTAATAAAAAAACAATATGAAATTCCGCCATATATTTTATGATTGCCAATTACACAAATTCCAACTTTATTAATATCTATATTACATTCAAATTTATCATTTATTACACTGTAATTTTCATTAATTAATTTTCTAATATCTAATAAAAATTTCAATGCTTCATCCTTTTTAAAATCTATAAAAGTACCAAGTTGTTCATTATTAGATACATTTTCTCCATACCATGATAAAGCTTCCATTAATCTTCTATTTTTATTTAATTTTGATAATGTATCATATAATTCTTGTCCTTTTTTAGTATGTATTCTTTCACAAAGAATACATACACAATAATATAGGATAGGCTTATAATAGAATTCTATAGAATTATATTTTCCATATATTTCATTTTTTTCTAAAATATATTTATCATATAAATCTTGTAATGATATTTTTTTATTTGATAACTTGTTATAAACATCTAATTCATCTATATCCAGATAAAAACCATGTTCACCTTCTTTAGCTTCCATATAAATTTCTGCTACACTTTTAAGAGTATCTTTAAATTCTAAAATATTCCATCTATTGTACTCACATATTGAATTTATATAACTTTCAATTATGCTAAAACCATCTATTGATGTATTCTTATTTATTTCTTTTTCTCTATAACTCTCAAAAATAATCCTAAATAAAATACCATTATTTATGGATTTAAGTCTTTCAATTGCCTCTAAATCAACAGTAACATTATAGTATTTTGAATAATTATTTAAAATCTTTATTTTTTCTATTTCATTAAACTTATCTAATTTTAAAGATACTTTTTTAGTCATTTCAAAAACACTATTTATTCCATTTAGATTACTGATACTTTCCTTAAATGTTGTTTTACACGATACACATAACTTAATATTATCAAATTCATTAATGCTATTTATTAATTCATCTATTTTTATAACGGGTTCTTCAATTTTCAATTCATCTAATGCATCTATAAATATAATTATTTTTTTATTCTTCTCGCTTGCAATTTGATTTAAACGTTCAAAAATAGTTCTAATTTCATATTGCTCTGAAAAACCAAAATTAAAATCATCTTTGATTTTATTTACAATTGACTCTGAAATAAAACTGGAATTATAAAACAATATTAAGCACTCTTCATTAAATTTATAATATAAATCACAAAGCAAATTAGTCTTGCCACTTCCTGAATCTCCATAAACAAAAAAAATTTTATTTTGATCAACCAAAAAATTTTCAAATAATTCTATTGGCTTTTCTCTTTCAACTACAATCTCTCTTATATATTTATTGTTTTTTAATCTGGCTAATTCCCTCTCATTAAATTTTTCAATAAATACCTTTATATTCTCTTGTGAATATGTAATTATATTTTTTAATGCATTCATTCTTAGCATAATAGATTCTGAAATCTGAATTCTTTTTTCTTTATCTATATGTGCTTCTTCTCCTCCGGTTATACTATTAAAAATTTTTGTATCTTTTCCATTTGATATTATCGTATATGGAGGTATATCTTCTAATAATCTTGCATAAGATAACCCTTGCTTAATTACATCTTCGGTTATATTTACATCTTCAGCTTTTAATTCAAATATAAATAAGTTATTTAAATTATATTTTACTAATATATCTAGTCTTCCTTTAAGATTAATTTCTTCATTATTAACTTTTGTTCTTCCTAATAAAATTTTAAAACTAGTCTCATAACTTAACTCATCTTCTTTTATACCTATTGTATTTAAAAATGGAACTATTATTTTATTTTTTATTTCTTCTTCGTTCATATATAATTTACCTTTCATTATAATATTATTATATTTAGTATAAAAATCTTGTCGAAATATGGTATAAAAAGCAGAAAATTTAACTTATATTAAACTTTCTGCTTTTGTATAAATTATTATTCTATTATTTCATAATCTTCATGACTACCTATTATTCTTGTATAGAATTCTGCTTCATCAGTATCAAATTTCCCTTTACCACATTCGCACTTTTGAAATGCTTTAATTTTATCTGAAAGTATCATTTGACAACATTTACTTTTTATTCTGTGTGGTATTTCTTTACCATTCATCTACATGATCCTCTCCATCATAATGATTAAAGTATTGATAACTCCCTTCTATAGCTCTATTACATGTATCACATACATCCCATTGTCCCCACTCATCAATATCAGTATGAACACTTTTTATTTTTTCACATCTGCAATATAACAATTTTCTTCACTCCTTTTATATGAAACTGTCTGGAACTAATCCTAAACCATTAATAATCTCATTTGATCTTTCTAAGCAGTCATGCATTTCCATAACTTCTGTATAATCCCATGTTTTTAATTTAGTTTCTATACTATGTATTCCTTTTGATTCTCTTTTTATTTTTTCTATTTGCTTTTCATCTGATACAGCAACTATTGCTTGTACAGCAAAATTGTTTGTTGCTTTTTGTAAGTTTAATATCAAACTATCTATACTTCCATGTGTTTGAACTTCAAATGCATATATAACTTTTCCCATATTTCCTATTTGAGCTTGCCATATAGCATCTACTATAGCACCATCTGCAATTTTAACTTCTGATTTGCTTTCAAATCCAAGCCATTGTCCAATTTCAACAATTTGATTAATTATATCGTTATGTATAAATTGTTTTTCATCTTTTTCTATTTGGACTTCTTCAATTTTGTCTGTTGATATATCTTTTTTAGACATCGGATATATTACATCCCAAAATAAGTAATCAACTACTAGTAAGTCAACTTTATCTACATTTTCTTCTTGTAATTTATTTTTTATTTCTTTTGCAGCATCACAAAGTCTTTTATAATTTTCTCCAGTATATTGATAATTATATTGTGGAACTTTTGGTAAATCTAAATATTTAAAACAAGCACAAGTTATTTTATTACATATAACATATTCATCAGGATTAATATAGCTTAATAATTCACTCATACTAGATGGTCCTATTTGTTTTATATTTTTATAAAATTCGTCCCATCTATTTTCTATACTTTCAGTACCATATAGTAAATTTATAAGCATCTTTTTAATTTTATCAAATCCATTTTCTTCAATGATTTTATCTGCTATATATTTCTTATTTCCCCAAACTAACATAGACCAAAGTTTACCAATATATTCTACGAACTCATCTTCTGTCATAGCTTTTATTCTTTCTTTTGTCCATGCTTGATAATATTCTTTTCTTTCAGTTCTTTCATTTATAGCTTCAATGTTTCCTATTTTTGCTATATGCTTTTTATATTCTTTTATTGAATTATTTAGTTTTTCTTGGTTCATAATTTTTCTCCTTGTAAATAACTGATATTTATATCAACAATTTTTTTTAACAATAAATATGAATTTTTAAAAATAATTTGCCATTCTTCGTCAAAAGGATCTATTATCTCATGAAATAACGCATTTCTTAATCTATATACAAAATCTAAAAACCAATTAATACTATTAATCCTCATTTCGCTTATTAGTTTATTGAAATATTGTTCCTCTACAGATCCCATTTTTCTATTAGGATATAAACTATTATTTCGATAATATAAAAAATAATTAATTGGATTTTGTTCCAAAAAGCAATATTCATTTTTAGAATATGAAATTTCTTCAAATGTGAACTCATTTATTAATTTAATATTTAAATTTGCTAATGACATAATATTTGTCTTTATTCGTTCTTTTAAAGATATATATTTGTTTTTTACTGATTTTGTAATCTCCCCTCTTATTTTTTCTGTAAACTTGTTTTCTATATCACTTATAAGTTGTGTCTTCAAATCGTTAAAAACATTAGTCATGTATTCGAATTCTGTTGTATTCTCACCTATTTTTTCTTTTTGATCTAATACTATTTGTTTTAAATTAAATTTACCTTTTATTTTTTCATTATAATTTTGATTTCTTACTTTTCCCCAAAAGCAAAGTAAATAGCTAAAAACTCCTTTTTTTCTGTGTTTTATGCTTATAATTAATCCATCACTATTTTGGGGTGAAACATCTCTATATGTATATATAAGTTTAGTATTAATCTTATAAAAATCTTCAAAATAATACTCTGGATATTGTTTTAATATAATGTTTCTACCTTCTTTATATACATGTTCAATTTCTTGCATTACAATATCATCTATTATTAATTTTTTATAACCTTCCGTATTAAAATATTTTTTATAGCTACTTAAATATTTCTTATCTCCTTGCCTATTATAATCTTCTGGAAACATTTTTCTTAGTGTTGCTATATATGCAAACCATGTTTTAATAAACAATGTAACAAAATCTGTTTCAGTAACAATTTTCCAATTATCATAAACATTACTCATCACAATTATCCTCTATAAATTTAATTGCAGTTTCTTCATCTTTTAATAAAGCAATTTCCATTGCATTAATCAATGTTTCTAAAATTTTTTCAGAATTTCTGTATTCTCTAAATGCTTTATTTACTTTTAAAGAAATTTTTTCTTGTATTTCATCTCTAATAATTGGTATTAATAACTTATTAAAATCAATTTTATTAACACATGTTAAAATTGTACCTGTACATTGTTGTTTTAATAAACTTTGCATTACATCGCTTTTAAATAAAATAAATAATGTCTCACTATTAATTCTATCAGAATCAATAACAAAAAATCCATTTGAACATACTAAATTTTCATCATCATCATTAATAATAGCACAACTATTTAATGAACCTTCGATAGATGATACAATAACTTTTCCTTTACTAACTTTTCTTCTAGCTCTAGTAGGTAGATTTTCGCCTAATACATATTCTAGACCATTTATACATCCGTCTTTACTTACATTAGATAACTCTATATATTTATATTCTGTATCCTTTTCAGGAATAAAATTTTCGTCATATAAATTACAGATGTTTTTAAGAAAGTCAAACCCATTACAATAATTTTTAATATTTTCATTATATTTTTTATACTTTGCATCAAAGAATTCTGCATCAATTCTTTCACTCTTTAATACTGTGCTTAACTTTTCTACAGAATATAGTGTCTCTCTTTCAATATTGGACACTGTTAACAATTCATTATCTATACTTTTTTTACAATTTTCAATTAATTCCTTGAATGTATTATTTTTTTCTATATACTTTTCATACCAATATAATATTATCTCTTTTAATTTATTATTTTTACACTTATATATAGGTAACTCTTTTATCAATGTAATTGTCAAATGTGGTTGAACTGAATATGAACTGCTTTTTATCATCAAATTATAATAAAAATTGGTATTAAGTAAAATATATAAAAATACATATTCTTTTGGTTGTAAAATAGAAGAATTAATAAAAATTAAATCTCTAGTCACATAGCTTTCTTTTTCAATTAATCCAACTTTCCCGACTGTTCCTCCCTTAGTTAGAACTATATCACCTTTATTACAAAGTTTTAAAGTATTATATTCCTTTCCCATAATAGGAATTTTTACACAATTTTCATAATCTACTCTACTTTTTATGTCAGCTACTCTTATAAATGGTTTATCTCCTGTGTTATAATATGGTTCAAGAGAAGGATAAAAAGCACTTGCATCTGCTCTCAAATGTAACTCTTCAAAACATATAAATTCTTTTTTAGAATCTTTTAATACATTATCCATTTTTATATATGTTTTTTGGTACATTTCACTATCTAATCTGAATGTAGTTGATTTTTTTATTTCATTAAATCGTACTTCTGATATTTCTAGCCCGTTTACCAATCTTTTATAATGTTCATTATTAAAAGATTTCGGGCAATTTAGAAAAAACTCAAATTTTCTTTCTTAGCAAATTCTATAAAAGCTTCAGCAATCCCATCTCCAGTCAGTCCATCATGATTATATAAGTCATGATCTACAATTAAATGTCCATGACTGTCCAATAAATTGTCACCATTGCAATCTTTTACATATATTTTTTCACCTGAATTATCTTTTCCCGGCTTTTTCATAGTAGCAAAGAAAATGTTATAATCTTCAACTTTAGGACATAACTCGTCATCCCACTTTTGAACAAATAATACACTTGTTTTTGTTCCAGTATGTGGTTTAAAGGTATTTCCATGTAATCCCACTACAGCTAGTATTCTACACCTTTCTTCTATAAACTCTCTTATATATTGATCACTCGAATTGTTAAATCTTCCTTGTGGTAAGATTATAGCCATTCTACCGCCTGGTTTTAAGAAATTAAGATTTCTTTCAATAAATAAAATATCTCTTCCAACTTTATTTTGCCACTTTCCTTTAGAATTCTTTCCTAATTCATATCTAGTAATAATTTGATTTTCTTTTATATCTCCTGCAAATGGCGGATTTGCCATTAAGACATCAAAATCAAATTCTTTATAGTCATTTGCTCCATCAGGTCTTATTTTTTTTAATTTTCTAAATCCTTCAAAATATGCATCTTGCCATCTGTCCTGTTTTGTAATTTCATCCCATCTTGAATAATCTAATGTATTTAAATTAATAACATTAGTTTTTCCATCTCCAGCGATCAGATTTAATGTTTTAGCCACTCTTACAGCTTTTTCATCAAAATCTATTGCAAATACTTTATCCTCAACGTATTTTACTTCGTCATTACTTCTTTCTTCTGCTGTAAAATTATCTCCTTTAGGTAATCCCTTTCTTTCTCTTATAGCATCCCATACATGAAATATACTATGGACAGTAAATCCAGAACTTCCAGCTGCAGTATCAATAACATATTCATCTTCTTTAGGATTCATCATTTTTACACACATATCAATTACATATCTTGGAGTAAAATATTGACCTTTTTCTCCTTTTGAAGATTTACTCATCAAATATTCAAATGCGTCATCTACAACATCTAAATTTGAATTAAATAACTTTACATTCTGCAATGATGCCACGCAAACAGATAAATGAGATGGTGTTAATAATATTTTGCTATCTTCATCAAATACTCCTCTCCATTTATTTTTTGCATCTTCAAATAAAACAGAAATCTTGTTATATAGTTCTATTTCTGTACAACCACTGTTTCTAAATTTCAAATATGAAGTCTTATCTCTGGCTGCCATTAGTTCATCATATAATTTAGTAAATATTAATTTAAATACTTCTTCAAAAGAATCTACTCCAGCACTTGCAAGAACTTCATCTTCCATTTCTTGAATTAAATTTTTAAGTGATTTTTTTTCAGTTTGTAATTTATCTATTTTCTTTAACTCTTCATATGTTACTTGCTCATTTATAATGTCTGATAGTTTCTCTGTAGATTTTGGAATATTTGTAATATCTTCAAAGTAGTTTGGATCTTTTCTATTATAGTATGAAATTTGCTCTCCATTTGTCCAAACTCCTATTGGAGCTCCTGTTGCATTACAATAAGATTTTAATTGTTCTTTTCCATCAGTTAATTTTGGCTTTTTTAATTCAACAATAATATATGGAACAAGTGGATCATTTATATCACTAATCACTATATCTGCTCGTTTCACTTCTCTTCCAAAATGAATTGGATATTCTAAAGTTATTCTATCTTTTGAGTATCCATATGTATTTATTAATTTATTTAAAAATAATTGTCTTACAGTTTCTTCCGGTGTCAATTTTATTTCTTTTTCTCTAATAACACATTGAATATAAGGAACTTCATCTTTATAATATATTTTATTTTCAAATTGATTAATATCTTGTTCAGAAAATTGTGTATCATCATAATTAGAGTTCTTTAATATTTCATTTATTTTATTCATCTTTATACTTCCTTCCGATTATTCTAATAATTCTTTTTTAATATATCATATTTTTCATTTTTTCTCAACATTCCTACCAATTTTTGTAACTTTTTGTCTGTTTTTATTTTCTCCATTTTTCGACAAACACCGCCTTATTTTATACTTAACTCTCGTAGAGCAAGAATAGCTGTCAGACAGACAGCCCCAAACAGTTTGAAAGCAGAGCTTTCAACACGGATGACAAATAGTAAAAATAGCTGACAAATGTCAGACAAGACATATTTTCTTTAATTATCATGTTCACAATTTTTGTGAATTCTAATACCCACAATACTTTCACCAATTCTCATCTTTTATTCTTTGTTCTATATCATAAACTAGTTTAAGTATTACATATTCAGCATCTCTAATTGAATTTTTACATTTTTCTAATGCCAAAGACACTTCAGAAGTTCCTATTCTTTTTAATAAAGCAATTTTGTTTTCTTATTTTAATTTCTTAGCTAAAACTCTTATTGCCATTTTTAATATTCTTTCTTCTTTTTCTCTAAACAAGTAAAACTTAATATTCTTAAAAACCTTACTAACTTCAAAATCAATAATTCCTATTCTATACCTTTCAAACACTTTTTTTGCATCTTCTAAATCTTTATCTGTAATTTTTTCTACTAGTTCTTCTTTTATCTCTTGTACTATTATTGGATCTTTTTTCACTTCAATTGGTTTTATTTCTTCTTTCTTTTCTTCTACTTTTGGTGTTTCATAAGTTTTGTGAATTACTTGTGGCTTAACTGTTTCACAATATTTTATATACACTATATTAGGCTTTCCTACATCATCCCAAACATCTTTTAGTAATCCCACTGAATTTAATTCTTTATGAATTTTAGTAACTGTATTTATAGATACATTTAAAGTATTCATTAAATATTTTCTTGGATTTTCTATATATACTTTTCCCTTTTTATCTTTTTTTATATTTTTATTTTGTTGTATCAAATCTCTATAAACACAATATGCCACTTTTGAATTTAATCCTATATTTTTATATTTATCATCTTCAAATAAAAACTTATATAATTTAAAAAATCTATTCATATCTTATATTTTTAAAGGGATAACAATTTAATTTATTGTTATCCCTTTTATGGCTTTTTGCTATTTCTAACTCTCCCACACATTTTATTTATTTTTGAAATAGCTTTGTAAACCATTTTAATTCCTCCTAACTTAAGAATTTATAGAAGCATCTTCTTGTTTTTGTAAGTATTTATCTAGCGCTTCTTTTCTAAATAATACTTTGCCTCCAACTCGTGAGCATGGTATTTGTTTTCTTTTTACTAGTTGTGTAACCAACCAATATGATACGCCCAAATACTCTGCTGTTTCTTTCATTGTTAGAGTTGTTCTTGTTACTTTCTCAAGTTCCATATACTCACCCGCCTTTCTAGTAATTGTTTGAATTACAATTACTAATTATAATTTTAATTGTATGTTTTGTTTTTTACTAGCCAACAATTAGAATTTTGATGTAATTTTAAAAAGTTGTATGGCATTTTTGAACTTGTATATTTTGTTTAAATTTTATATTTTTACTTGCAATTTGCTTAAATACTTAATTTCTCAATTTTTGTGAACATCATTTTTGCATTTGTAATACAAATATATTACTTTCTATATTCTTACTGTTATCAAAATAAAAAAGACTAGTTCACTTTTTAGAACTAATCTATAAATTGTAATTTAAGCTTTTTTCTTTTTTATTCTTAATTATCATTATATCCAAAATTTCTAGTTAATAAAGTTTCCTTCCACCATGATTCTCTTTCTCTAATAACAGTATCATCGATTTTTGCATTATAATTTTCTAAAATAGAATATTGAAAATTCTTCTTTACATATTCAATTCCTTTTTCTTTAATAATTTTCAGCAATTCTTTGTTCCCACCATGCCCATTATTAGCATAATCTTTCCATCTTTGTAATAGCATACCTTTATCACCCGTTGCAGAGCCAACATATAATCTCCCATTGCTCTTATCTGATATTAAATATACTGCTTTTTGATTTTCTAATGCCGCTATCCAATCTCTTTTTCCTCTATTTAAGATAGTTGTTAATTCTTGAAATGTTAATCTAACCTTGTCATAACCTGGAAAATCATCTCCATCAAACATTGTAGGTAAAATTTGCTGAATTTCCATTTCTTTACCAAGTTTGTCATAATACATTCCTTGAGAGCGCTGTGTTTTATGATATTTTATGATAACTCTACCATAATACTGTTTATATTCTTCTAATTCTTCTCCTTCATAATTTATTCCCTCATAAATATCCCTGTCCTTTGTAACTCTCTTAATAGTCGTTAATAGCCAATTATCATCTGATAATTTTAACAAACATATCGCAATTTGACCTACTTTGAAATATTTTGATTTATTTCTCCAAAATAACCATTCGTTATTTACAACATCTGGATTTTCTTTATATTTTTCCATTGGATTTTCGTAATGATTCCACTGATTAAATTTAACTTTTACATTTTTTATTTCATTATTACTAAATTTCAATATATCATTCAAATAAATTTTTTTAATTTTCATTCCTCCTATAAATTACTCTTGTTCTAATAAATTACTAAATTGTAATTTATACATTTCTTGTTTCCTTAAGCCATATCTTAAATTCATTATCTAAAGGAATTCCATTATACTTTTTTCTAAAAAAAGATTGAAATTCTAAATATTTATCATAATTATTTATTCTACTCCATGGTGTACCAAAAGAATAATCAACTGCATTTAATATATAATTATCAATCGGAACATGACAATATTCATATATTTTAATAATTAAATCATGGCTTAACATAGACAAATTTTTAAGTGACATATTAATCCATTTTTGGGATTGCCCATAATAAAATATTTGACTACCAAACGATTCTATTAATTCATCACAACAATTCTTATGCCATATATCAAATTCTTCTTGTGTTTTAAAATTACTCTTTAATAATTTATTTATTTCATTATATAATATATTGTAAGCTTCTTTAAAGATTTGAGAATGATTTTCTTTTTTTGAAAATCCTGTAATAGTTCTGCAAACATCTCTATAAGCGCTTTTAATAGATGCACTTATTGGATTATTTATATCTCCGAAAATAATACTTTTATAAAACAAATTATAATCATTTTCGTTAAGTATTGTTTTTTTCATAATAAATCTCCCTTATAAATTACCATTTATTGCTTACATTATATCACACTTTTTATTTTAAAACACACATTTACACAATTTATTGACTTTACACACAAATCTCTATATAATAACTATACAATTATTATCTATATTTTAAATTGTATATAGGAGTAGCTTATGAAAGAATTAGATATTGCTTTTGATTTAAAAGGTTTTCAAGAATATTTTATAAAATATAAAAAGAAAGAATATAAAGGTGAACTTGCTAAAGGTAAAACTAAATCATATTATATCTTTGAAAAGCAAAAGCCTAGTCCTGAAACTTTAGGCACATTCCTTTTAGCTTTTTTAAATACTAATTTTAGGAAAAAAGAAACCTGTAAAAATTTTATATTTGAATACTTGTATGTTAATTTATTAACTTTAATAAATAATAAAATTCATTTAGAAAGTGAAATACATGGTGATGATATATTGCCTATGGATATAACTAAAGTCTCTTATAATATTATTCTATCTGATGAAGAAATAGATTATTACTTTGATGAAATATATACAAAATATAAAGATAATTTAATTTATTATCAAAAGCTATATACAGCTGTTGCTAATTTTAAATATTTTGATTTTCTTGCTAATGAAATAACTTCTAGAAGTAAAGAAAACAAAATAAAGAAAGCTATGATAAAAGAGTCTAGCAAAACAGAGACCTATAATTCTTCACTTACAAACATATCAACAACTACCTTGTTTTTAAATATTAACTTTAATTTAAGAACATTCTTTACAGATAAAAATAGAAAATTTATTATAGAAAATATTCCATATAGCTTTTCTTCTAAATACTTTTACGACATTTTATTTATAAGTTTTAGAGAATTTGCAAGTATTAAGCAAAAAATAAATATTCAAGTATGTCAAAACTGCAAAAAATATTTTATACCAGCAACTTGTCACGAAACTAAATATTGTGATTCAATATTTGAAGGAAAAAGAACTTGTAAACAAATTGGACCAGAAAAAGCACACAATATGAAAACTAAAGGAGATGACCTTTTACAAAGACATAGATATTTACAACAATACCTTTGTAATAAAGCACATGAAGCTGAAAGCGATCCTAATTTCAACCAAAAATATATAGAGTTATACGAACGTTTTAGAAAAGAAGGTCGTGAAATGAGGCAAAATTATATTAATGGTATTCTATCCAAAAAGAAATATAAGATATGGCTTGATGGATTTAAAATTAAGGAATAAATAAAATTATAGCCACTAATTAAAGTGGCTATTTCTATTTATATATTTATTTCTCTTTCTGCTATTTTATTTGCAAAATATCTATCGTGTGAAATAAAAATAATTGTACCTTTATATTCTTTTAAATTTTCTTCAAGTATTTCTCTTGTTGAAATATCTAAATGATTAGTAGGTTCATCTAATATTAAAAAATTTGTTTTTTCAATTACTAATTTAGCAATTAGAAGTCTACCTCTTTCTCCACCAGATAATTCTTTTAATCTCTTAAATACATTTTCTCCATAAAACATATATTTAGCTAAAAAAGTCCTAACTTCTGTTTCACTACCGCCATGATTTTCTAAGAAATATTCTAATATTGTATTAGATTCATTATCAAACTTTATTTCTTGAGGAATATATCCAATTTTTACAGATGGATTTATCTTTATATCTCCACTAAAATCATTATCTTTACCTAAAATAATTTTTATTAGTGTTGATTTTCCAGATCCATTTTTCCCTTTTAATTGTACTTTTTCTCCTCCAAAAACTTCCATATTGAAATTATTAAATATTACATTATCTCCATAATTTTTATTTAAATTTTTAATAACTAAAATGTCTTTTCCTGCTTTACTACAAGAGTTTATTTTGATTGGAAGTTTTTTATCTACTCTTTTCTCCAATACTTCCATTTTGTCTAATCTTTTTTCTATTGATTTAGCTCTTTTAAAAAACATTTCGTTTCCAGCAAGTCTACCAAACTCTCTTAACTTTTTAATAGATTCCTTCATTTTTTCGATTTGCTTTTGCCTGGTTTTATACATTTCAAACTCTGCTAGTGTTCTTCTCTCGTCTTCTTTTAGAAAATATGAATAATTTCCAAAATATATTTTTGTATGCCCGTTTTCTAACAATATAGTTTTAGTTGCAACCTTATCTAAAAAATATCTATCATGTGAAATTAAAAATATTGTTCCTTTGTAATCTATTAAAAAATTTTCCAGCCATTCAAGTGTTTCTATATCTAAATGATTTGTAGGCTCATCTAAAAGTAATATACTAGGATTTTTCAAAAGAATAGTAGCTAAATTAACTATAGTTTTTTCTCCACCACTCAAGTTATTATATTCTTTATCTAAAAAATCATTATTAAATTTAAAGCCTGAACAAATCTTTTTAAATTTTCCCTCTAATTCGTATCCACCTAAAGCAATATACTTTTCTTGTAACTTTCCATATTTTCGAAGTACCGGTTCTAAATTCTGGGCATCATTTGCCATTTGCAATTCCAATTCTCTTAATCTGTTTTCTATAAGTGTATATTCTTTAAAACTTTCTTTTAAATAGGCTTCTACTGTTATATCTTCTTGCTCTTTTTCATATACTTGTTTTAAATATCCTATAGTAGCACCTTTTCTTATGTTGACATTTCCGTGAATCTTGTTTTTCTATTCCACTAATAATTTTTAGAATAGTTGACTTTCCAGAACCGTTTTCTCCTATTAATGAAATTCTTTCTCCTGTTTTAACTTCAAATTTCACACCATCTAAAATATTCTTTAGACCAAAATTCTTTTTTACATTATTTAATTCTATTTCTATCATTTCTATATCTCCTTATCTTATTATTTTTTAAGAATAACGAGATATATTTGCTATAAACTTAACTATTACAACCCTATAGCAATTATCTCGTTGTAATAGTTACACAGCCGAAACCTCTATGTTTGGTTTCCTCCATTAATTTTTGTTTTCTATTCATTATTTTTTCCTCCAATATTATTTTACCTTATATATTTTACCACAATTATGTGAATTTGTGAATATTTTGATTGCATTTGCGATAATTTTTATTGTATTCATTAATTTATTTCAAATAATACTCTACCATATTTATATATTGGTCTTGTGCATTTAAACAAGTGTCTATTAAAAATCCTTTTTCATTTTTATATTCCTTTAATCCTCTGTAATAGAATAATTTATCTTTATCTAAAATAATAAATGGTACTATATTATTTTTTAAACATTCTTTAAATGCAATTATTCTTCCTACTCTTCCATTACCATCTTGGAATGGATGTATTCTTTCAAATCTAAAATGAAATTCTATTATTTCTTTTACAGTTATTTTTTCTAATGAATTATACCATTCCATTAATTTAGCCATATCTTTGGCTACATTTTTAGGAAGAGAAGTTTGTATACTTCCAGCTTCATTAGCTAATTTTTTATATTCTCCAACATTAAACCATTCTTTTCTGCTATCAGATGTTCCTTCTTTTAAAATTTTATGGAATTCTTTTATCATTTCTTCTGTTAATTTTTCTTCAGCTACATCTAACATATAATCAACTAATTTAAAATGATTTGATGTTTCTAATATATCATCTACACTTGCTACTGTTTGCCCCTCAAACAAAATAGTATTAGTTTCGAAAATATATCTTGTTTGATCTTCCGTTAGTTTACTTCCTTCAATATGATTTGTGTTGTAGGCGAATATAACTTGTGTATTATGATATAAGTTTCCTTTTAGTCCCATTTCTTTTTGCTCTTTTAAGCATTCTAAAATATCTATTTTGGAAATATCAAATTTCTCATCTTCATTTTTTAATAACTCATCAATCGTTATTCCAAATGTTTCTGCTAATCTCTTTATTGATTCTATATTCGGCTCTATCATTCCAGATTCATATTTTGATATTGTTCCTGGCTCTACTTCAAGAATTTCTGCAATATCCTTTTGAGTCATTTTTTTACTTTCTCTATATGCTTTTATTTTTTCTCCTAACATAATAAAATCACTCCTTTTTTCTCATATTAATATTATATCATATTATTTCTAAAAAAGAAAGTGATTATACATTTTTTATTTTATTGTTTCCAAATAAGATATTGCATGCATTATGCTATTTTGAAATTAAAATAGTTGCACTTAAAGTAAATATATTAAAAGAAAAATTATTGCTAATGAATTTGAGAAATAGATTGATATTACAAAGTTAAAGAACTAAAAAACAGGAAGAGATTACTCTTTTCCTATTTTGTTTAATTTATCTTCTGCCAAATTAATGCCTATTGGTGAAATTGTAATTTTATCTTTAGTATAATTAATCTTCTGTTCTGTATGCATTTTTCTTAATTTTTTTCTAAATACAGTAATGTTTGAATATTCTGCTAATCTAAACAATTCAGTTTCACAAATATTGTTTTTATAATATAAAATACATAATATTTTTTCTTCTAAATTAATATGAGTATCTAAAATTTTAAAAATATTTTCTTCAATCCATATTACCATATTTTCTTTTACAATTAACTCTTCTATAATTTTAACTGCATCATCATAATCTATGTTCTTTGAATTTCTAACAAACTCAGCAAGAATCCATTTGGAAATATTAAGTAATACCGTAGCATCCATATAATTAGGATCTACCTCATTTATATGTATCATTCCTCTTTTATTTCTTATTGTGTACATAGCAAATAATTGTCTTGGAATTAGTATTCTAAATGAGATACTCTTTGTGATTTGTGACTGTTCAAATTGTTTTAACCTATTTTCATTTAATATAGCTAGCTTATCCTTTAAATTGGTATATTTTCCCTCTGTCTTTAATTCTATCATTCTTATTGCTACTTCAACAAATCTACCCATTTCATTTCCAAAATATTTCCAGTTTCTTTTCTTGTATTCTCTAATAGCATTGTTATATGCATCCATTAACTTATTAGCTAACTCATCTGGATATTCTGATTTTAAAATATTAAGAGCATTCTTATTCATTGTTGCACAAACTTTCTAAAAGTTCTTTAGCATTGTCTTTTCCTGGTATGCTTAATTCTATTGTCCAGCTTTGTCCCTTACCTTTCATTATAAAATTAGACATATCTCTTTTAAATATAGCAGCAAAATTTTTAGCATCATAGCATTTTTGTTTTTCACATAATTTTTTGATTTCTGAGCCTTGTATTTTTTCATTTTCTCCTTTAGCAAATAAAACAATCAATGCAATATTTTTTGTTTTTTCTGCATTAGTCTTTCCCGGAATCTTTTTTAGTATTGTAACAGTTCCATCTTCACTATCGATAGCATATATACCATTTCTTATATATCTATTTTGCTCTTCTGTTATACACTCTATTCTCTCTTCTTTTTCACTTTTATTAGCTATTGTAGTTTCTTCTTGTTCTATATTCATCATTATGAAATCTTTTAATTCTTGTTTGTTTCTTTCTACAAATTCCTCTGAACCCGAAATTGTAAAACTTCTTTCTTTTAAATTTACTGTTATTGTTGTTTCCATATCTTTCTCCTTTTAGTTAATAATATTAATAATATTAAGCCAATATTATTTTTCCTTTCTCCCATATTGACTTCCAAAAAGAATTATGTTACTATTATTAATGATATGAATAAAATTGCGTGGTATTCTATCAATAATTCAAATACAACATTGGGTGATTTTTCTTTTTTATTATTTATATCACTCTTTGTTTGTTTTGTCAAGGTCTTTTAAAAAAAGACCTTTTTTAATTTGTTTGTTTTTCGTTTTTTCTTTTATTTATCTAGGCTTTAGTGCTCCGAAATTTTTTCTTATAATATAACGTGATGTTTTCCGGATCGTCCGAAACGTTTTTAGTTTTAATTATTATGTTGAATCTCCAAGTATTTCTAGCAATTTTAGTTTTCTGTTTTTTTCGACATTTTTCTTACTTTTACCATACACTTCTCAAAAACTTTCCTAAAAAATCAATTGTCGGTTAGACTTTTGTTTTTTAACTTTGTATAATTAATATATACAATCTTTAACTTGTAATTTCATTGTAGATTGCAAAAATGCTCTCTCCCACACAGGAAGGAGGATAATATGGCAGGGAGTATAGAAAAAAGAGGAAAAGACACTTATAGGTTAGTAGTATCATGTGGCTATAACCTAGATGGTAAACCTGCAAAACACACCAAAACAGTGCATTGCACAAAAAAGGAGGCAGAAGTCGAACTTGCAAAGTTTGTTACTAAAGTACAAAGTAGAATGGTAGCGGATGGAAAATCTATGACCTTTGCAGAATTTACTGAGATTTGGAAAAGAGATTACGTCAGTAAAGAATTAGCACCTACTACATATGCAAGATATTTAGGAATATTAAATACTAGAATTCTTCCTTATTTCAGCAAATTCAAGTTAGACAAAATTAAGCCAACAGACATTATGAAATTCTACGATATGCTAGAAAATGACACACAAATTAGAAGACTAAAAAATAACAAAGGTGAAAGATTAACGAAACCACTATCCCAAAAAACTATTTTAGAACATCACAGATTACTTCGAGCAATGCTTCATAAAGCGGTTTACTGGCAACTAATTGTAAATAATCCAGCAGAAAGAGTTCAACCACCAAAAGCAAGAAAGCCTAAAAGAAAATATTATGATGATGAGCAATGTAAAATTCTATTAGAGAATTTAGAAACTCAAGAAATCAAATACAAAGTTGCTATTATCATTACAATATTTACAGGAGTTAGACTCGGAGAACTTATGGGACTTGAATGGGATGATATTGATTTTCGAAACGGAATTATTAGCATAAACAAAGCAAGTCAATACTTATCCGAAAAAGGAGTTTTTACTAAAGCTCCAAAAACAGAAAGTTCTATCAGGGAAGTTGCAATTCCAGATTTCGTTGTTTCTCTACTTGAGCAATATAAGTTATGGTATGATGAACAAAAATCGTTCTGTGGTGAATTATGGACTGATTCTAATAGGTTGTTTGTACAATCTGATGGCAAACCTATGCACCCTTCTACAATAAGCAAATGGTTTGTAAAATATGTTGGTCAAATAGGACTACCTGTAATTAATTTTCACGGATTAAGACACACAAATGCTACACTTCTAATATCACAAAATATTGATGTAGCAGTTGTAGCAGCAAGACTTGGACATGCACAAATTACAACAACATTTAATTTCTATGTGCATCCTATTATTTCTCATAATAGAAATGCAGGAAATGCTTTAGAAAACTTGCTACTACCACAACAAAAATTAGTCTAAAATCTTTTTTCAGATTTCACTAAAGTCATTAGACTTTTCACGATAAAAATGAATCGTTGTCAAAATCCTTAATTTTGTTCCAACGATTATATGTGTAACGTAAAAGACTACTATTTATAAAATTAGGTTTCCTATAGTCTTTTACTGAATTTTTATTAGAAATATAAACGTTTTGGGGGATTTTCTTCCCCAACTTTTCCCCAATTTCACATAAAATGCCTATTTAAAGTCATTATTGTTAACTAATTGAGGAATAGAAAAAATCGCTACAACCACTCAAGCTGTAACGATTAAATCAAAATTGTAAAGCAAATTTATTTCAAACTCACCTTAGAGTTATGAGAACTAGCGGTCAAATCCCGTTATTTCCATAGAATATTAAAAAGTGCTATTCTGTAAGGTTTCAGAACAACACTCTTTTTATTATTTCTCTTTATTTCCATTGTTTTTCGTTTTGGTTGTGGTCAAAAAGTGGTCAAGTTATGGTAATCGTCTGGTGAGACTTCATCTATATCTCTAGCTTTCTCTTTATCTAAAATACTAATCATCCTATAATTTTTGCCTTTTATTTCACTATAACCATTTTCATTTTCTTCATAAATGATTGCACTACTTATTTCATCGGATGTGTCATCAAAAATATATTCAATAACATACTTTCCATTTTTTAAATATATCTTTGCTGATTCGTCCCATAAAAATGAATTTGGTTCTTTTAAATCAGGACAATATACATCAATAAGTTCAAATTTTCTATTATTAATTAATACACTTATTGATTCACCTTCTAAATTAAAGCTAGGGTCTTTTGTAATTGTTTTTAAACACTCTATTAATGATATATGCTTTCCAACTCTTGGGTAATCTGCTTCGGCAAAATTTTTTATTCTTCTTCTTAGTTTTCTTAGTTCTTCATTCATATTATTTCCTCGCTTTCTAAACTATGGCTTCACTAATTATATTACCGCAATCTTTACACATTATATCTGGATCTTGCTCATCTGCACTTTCATTTAATAATGTTCCTGTTAAATGTATACCTCCACATATTGGGCATACTGCTAATTTATATCCGATAGGAAGTGGTACACATCTACTAAATTTTATAGAATTATGTTTTTTCATTTTTTTACCTCCTCGATTTATCTTAATTATATTATAAACCGATTCGTATATTATGTGAAATACAAAAAAATTATAGAATTATAACCAAAGGTTATAACTCTATTTTCTTATTTGTTTTCTCTTATAAATTTTACTAATTGATTTAATTCTTTAAACTTATTTTTTTTATTTATATATATACCATATTCTATCGGTGGAATTTTAAATTCTGTTGTCAACTCTGATATTTCTTTATTATTCAATTCTTTTTCTATATATTCCTTACTTATAAGTCCTATAATTTCATTATCATCCTCAATAATATCCAACATGGCATTATATGTAATATATTTTGCATTTACTAATTTGTCTTCTTCAATTTCTAGTGCTTTGAGAAAATTATTGGTTGTTGCAGACCCTTTTCTAGGCAAACATATTTGCATACCTATGATATCTTCAATTCCAATTTGCTTGCCTAATAATTTTGAATCATTATTAACTACTAAAATATCTTGAATTTCTCCAACCTTTATAAATTCTATTTTATTATGATTATAGTTATCTGTTTTTTTTGAAATAATAATATCAAGTTTTTCATTTTCTAGTTTAGCTATCATATCAGATAAATCTGGAGCTAACATATTTATTAAATCTGTATCAGATATATTAATTGTAATATTCTCATTAATATTAGAAAATTTAGTTAATATTTTACTAAACATTTTGTACATACTTACATGTACTCCTAAATTTATATTTCTGTTTTTTCCATATTTAACAAAAATACTATTTAGCGTTTCTACCGCTTCTTTTGCTTCTTCATATATTTTTTGACCATCAGAAGTTAATTCTATTCCATGATTAGTTCTATTAAATAATCTTAATTCAAGAGCATTTTCTAAATTTTTAATGTGTTTTGTAACAGCTGGCTGAGAAATATTTAATTTTTCACTTGCCTTTGTTATATTTTTCTCGTTTGCAACAATTGTAAATATTCTATATAATTCTAAGTCTACCATATTTAAATCTCTCTTTCTACTTGTTTTTGGTCTAATAAATATTCTTCTCCTACTTTCATTGTTGTTGCTCTATATGGCATACGTTTCTCAAATTCCTGACAAACTTCATCTGATGTACAATGTGCTAAATAAACTCCTTGTACATTATTATTTTGCATATATGATATTGTTTCTAAAGTACTTTCATCCACATTCTTTAAGTGAAAACCTCCTATAACTGCCAGTATATTTCTTTCACCTGTTATTTTTTTTGCAAATTCAACCGTATTGCATATTCCACTATGTGCACAACCTGATATTACAATTAAACCTTTTGAAGTCTTTATTGCAATCCCTGTGTCATCTATTGCTGCATCATCAGTACCATCTTCTTTTGTCATTGGAAAACTCTTTGTTTCAAAATCAGTTTTTCTTTCTATTTGACCTAAAAAGAAAATATTTTCTGTTATTTTATATGGTTCTGTAGTTTGTATTAAATCAAACTTTTCTGATAATTCTTCTACCTTTTGATTTAATCCTCCATAATTTCCTGTTCTTTTACTTACTCTATAACAATCGCATCCCGGACAGCATATTAAAGGAATCTTTTTATCTATGTGTTTTAAACCATTTCCATGGTCATAATGTCCATGACTTAATACGATTGTATCTAGATCATCTAAATTTACACCTAATTTTTTAGCATTTTTCTTAAATATATCAGTTTGTCCTGCATCTAACAAAATTTTATATCCATCAACTTCAATATATAATGAAAGTCCATGTTCATTTTCTAATTGTGGATTATTTTTTCTATTATCATTTAAAACAACTATTCTAACCATATATTCCTCCTAAAACATATATTACAATTTTAACATATTTTTCTATTTTTGTATATGTTTTAAACCAAAACGCTTTTATTTATAACAGATTTTTCTTAATTATTATGTTATATAATTTAAGTTCTTTTGTCCATTTAAATAGATAAATTTTTAAAAAAATTTAGGAATTTTTCAATTTAGACTTCAAATTTGCCTTCTAGATTACTTTAATAAGTGAGAAAATTATTTTTCATATATCATACTCCCACAAACTCAATTTTCCTTTTGCCTCTATCGGTTCATCAAATACTTCTGCATTTTCTAGCTGCCATGCAAATTTTTCAATAAATGTGCTTATAGCATAAACATCTTTATTCTCTTTTAAACATTTTCCTTTGAAATCATCATCACATTTTATGCAATCTACTAATGTTACTTTTCCTAATATTTTTGCACTTGGCATATCTTTTGGAATATATTTTGCTAATCTTTTCATTGCTTCTTTATCTATTCCTTTTCCTGCATGTATTAATAAATCTCCTCTATATTTAGTTTGCCAACTTCTAAATTCAAATCTTTTATCTCCTTGCATTATTAGTGTTGCCCAAGGTTGTTTTATTGTTAATACTTTCATTTTTTTCTCTCCTTAAGTATTTCTTTAAATAATTCTCTAGTATTATCATATGTAATTGTTTCAATTGCCTCATCGAAATCTAACCATTTTATATCATTCACTTCACATTCCTGTGCTTTTATCTCTCCACCTATACATTTGGCAATAAATAATACTACTTGTTTTAGTTTTCCTTTATCTGTTACATATTCCATTGTATATCTTTTATTAGCATCAATTTCTACGTCTAAATTTGTTTCTTCTTTTACTTCTCTAATTGCAGTTTCAATCTCTGTTTCATTTTTTTCCACATGTCCTTTTGGAAATCCCCAATGTCCTTTTGTTTGCTTGATTAATAGTACTTTATTGTCCTTTATTATAATGCATCCACAAGATTTTTCTCTTTCTTTATTAGTACTTTTACTTATTATCTTATCTAATTCTATTTCTGCTTTTTTCACAAAATAATTATCTGTATAAACTGGTATCCCTATTTTATTAACTTTTTGAATTAATTTTTCTACAGTATCTAATTCCTTGTTTTCTTCTGTTTCTATTTCTATTAAATTATCTCCATTTTTTATATCTTTAATTGCTAATTGAAATCCATCTTTTTCGTATACTACATCATCTTCTTTTATATTCATAATTTCTTTGTACCCTATTGCTTTTAATAATTTTTTAGCATCCTCTATTTCTAGAATATCACAATTAACAGCTTCTTGATTTAATATATTGCCAGACTCATCAAAGTTTTTGATTTTAAATGTTATTAGTTTTGTTCTTCTATTTGACATTTTTCCTATAATATCTCTTACCAATACTGCTTTAGATAGAATATCTCTTGTATTAACCTTGCCTAACTCCTCTTCTTCAGGTACGAAATATGTATCATCCATTGAGAATTTATCTATTATTTTGAAGCCTTTTTCCTCTACTATATTATAGAACTCATCTAATTCACATTTAATTTTTAGTGTTATTTCATTACTATCTTTTAAACTCATCTTATTCTCCCTTCTATTTTTTCTTTGCTATTACATTGAATATATGCCAATGCTTCATTTTGCCTAAACCAGTAGCTCCATCTTTTTCAACTTCTTTAAATTCTATAATCTCAAAATCTTTAAATAATTCTATTACCTGCTCTTTTGTTAGAAAAGTCATTTCTTCTTTTGTACTTTTCCATTCGTCATTAATTCCAAAGAAATTACCAACAAAATATCCATCTTTTAAAATACTATTATTTATCTTATTCCATAATTCTTTAAAATTATTTTTATTGCAAAATGGGAGACAATAATTAGCTACGATTAAATTATTTTTTTCTAATTCAAGACTTTCAAAATTTTGTTTTTGAAATCTAAATTTTTCTAACTCTTCATTATTTAATCTTTTAGTAATTCTTTCTTCAACACTTTCTCTATCAATTGCAAGTACATTCCAATTATTTTTTATTAAATATACTGTATCGTTTCCAGCACCACAACCTAGTTCAATTGCTTTACCTGGATTATATTTTACTTTTTCAATCAAGTATTGCACATTTTTTCTAGGCTTTTCTGATTCTGTGTTATTGTAATATTTTTCTATATTTTTCATTAAATTCACCTTTATTTTAAATCATTATTTATTTTATGTATTGGAAATTTATTTTCTTTTAAGACATCTTTTATTGCTTTTGGTAACAATGGATATTCTTCTATTTTATCTAAATCTATCCATTCATATTGTAAATAATCTTTTCCTTCAACATTTTTCATTATATATTCTATTTTTTTATCTTCTTCATTTGTAAATTCTATCTTATGTACAAACATTATCTCATGATATTTTGAACCTTTCATCTCAAAAAAATTTTCAATTGTTGATATATATCCTGTTATTTCAATGTCTTTTCCTAGTTCTTCTTTAATTTCTCTTTTAATTGTATTAGCTGAACTTTCTCCTATTTCAACTCTTCCTCCAATTAGGGCATAATGGTCAGAATTAACATTTCTATGAACCAAAATTTTACCATTATGAATCATTACTCCTGCTGCTCTTACATTCAACTTATAATCATCTACATCAATTGTTATATCCATATAAATCTCTCCTCTCAATTTCCCCAATTATACCACTCCCTGTGCATAATTCCAACAAATTTATTGTTAAAACTTGTCTAACTCAGTCAACTCTCGCCATAATTGTGACCAAAGTGTGACATTTTCACTTGAAAACGCAAGAAAAAAGCACCTGCCAAAATCTAGCAAATGCTTCATTTTATTATATTTTCCGAGTCTAGTATCAAATCATTGGTATCCGGGTTATGAGCGCCGGCAAAGGCACTTTTGAAGATTTATGAAAGTTTAAGCTTTTGTTGGTATTTAGCCATTTATAGAAGATTTAGTTTGCTGAACATTTATGCAATTTTAGGATGTTTTTGGAAGCTATTCTTCCTATGCTGGATGTTATGGAGCAATGAAATCTTTGTTTTTATGAGTGTAAACAGTTGGTTCGTAGTCTTTTAACCAACAAAAAGAGATGTCAATTTCGAATTGGCATCTCTTTTTCATTAACTTTAATGATAAAACCTAGCACCTTAGCTACCCCATCTTCATCATTTGAAGCCGTAACATAATTAGCTTTTTCTTTTATTTCAGGCAATGAATTTCCCATAGCAACAGAATTTGGAGTTAATCCAAGCATTGACAAATCATTTTCTCCATCACCTATTGTAACTATTTCTTCAGGTTTAATTTCAAAATATTCACAAACAGCTTTAACAGCATTTCCTTTAGAAACCTTAACAGAAGCAACATCGCAATAATAATTTCTACTTGGCTTCAAATCAGGATTTTTAAAACGTTTAGACTCATTTGCAACAGCTATTCCTACACATTCATTTTTTATATAATCTCTAAAAAACCTCATTTTCTCAAAATCAGTACTTGTAATAACACACTGAACAACTTGCTCCTCTACTGCAACCCTTTCTAATTCTTCATAAGAAACTTCCTTGTCCTTTTCATCTGGATAAGCAGCTTCATTCATAACTAAAAGATCCTTATAGTTCAATTTTATTCTATATCCATTCTCTCTTGAATGTTTTATTAATTGAAGCACCATTTGAGGATCAATTCTCTCATTATAAATTTCAACTCCATTTTCTGCATCATAGGCAGAAGCGCCATTTGAAGAAACTATATATGGACTTGTGCCAATCTGTTCTTGAAAATCCATAGCCTCTCTACGAGATCTTCCAGAAGTCAAAATAATTTTTACACCATTTTCTACACATTTTTTTATTTCTAATTTTGTCTTTTCAGTAACCTCTCTTTGACTATTTGTTAGTGTTTCATCTATATCAATAAAAACTGCTTTTATCATCTTCAAATCCTTTCATTCCAACTTTTTACTACTTTAAATATTCCTTCACAAATGCATTATTCTCTGAAAACTCACCTTTCTTAGCCATTGCAATCAATTCATCAACCATTTCTTTTGTAATTTTACTACTCTTTTTCTCATAAAATTTCTTTAATGGTTTTTGTAAATCCATCATAACCTTAGTTGCCTTATTAACATTGTGCTCTCTCAATAATCTATTCATTTTCTCAATCTGATTATCATAAATCACTTTACCAATCGCAGTATTTTTTATCTGTTCCAAAGTGTTTTCAGCCGTAATATCTTCAATCTTCAAAACCTTATCTGGCAACTTCCTTCCAATCAATTTTTCAAATTCTTCATCAGTAACATTTTGAACATCACCAGTATAATATTTTTCGCAAAATTCTTTCTTTACACAAACATCATCTGAATTAATTACTACTTTGTCATTCAAAACAATATTTCTACTTGATTTTCCAACTAAAATCTCATATTCTCCAGCCTCAACTTGCCATCTATCATTTTCAATATCATAATATTCAAAACAATCTCTATCAAGAACTATATGAACATCTTTTTCTTCACCTGGATTTAAATCAACCTTAGCAAAATCTCTCAATTCTTTATCCGGTCTAAATACTACAGAATCAGCTTTCTTAACATATATTTGAGCAATCTCTTTTCCAGCAACATCTCCAACATTTTTTATTTTAAATCTAATGTCTACCTTTTCATTCTCAATATTAACTTTCAAATCAAAATATTCAAACTCTGTATAGCTCAAACCAAATCCAAATGGAAATAACACATCTTTTCCAACCTTGTCATAATATTTGTATCCCACATAAACAGACTCTTTATATTCAACAGTTATTTCATTTCCAGGATAATTATTAAAACAAGAAGTATCTTCTAATTTATTAGGATAAGTTTCAGCCAATTTACCATTTGGATTCACATTACCAAGAATGCAATCGACAACAGCTTTTCCGCCAGCTTCTCCACCAATGTATCCTGCTAAAATTCCTTTAACTTTATCTTTCCAAGGCATCAATATAGGAGAACCATTTGACAAAACAACAATAACATTTTCATTAACATTACAAATTTCATCAATTAATTTATTTTGATTTTCAGGCATATCTAAAGTTTCTCTATCAACACCTTCAGATTCATAATTCTCTGTAAGGCCTGCAAACACAAGTACAACGTCATTATTCTTAGCAACTTTAACAGCTTCACTTCTCAACCTTTCATCATTTTTAGACTCAATTCTTTCATATCCTTGAGCATATTCAACATCAATTCCATTTTGAACCAAGTTATCATAAGCATTTTCAATCTTATATGGATTAATAGTCGAACTTCCCGCACCTTGATATCTTGGAGTTTTGGCCATATCACCTATAACAGCAATTTTCTTATTTTTTATAGGAAGAATATTATTATCGTTTTTTAATAATACAATTGTCTCTTTAGCAATTTTCTCAGCAATCTCATGATGAACCTTCTGATCATATTCAAAAGAAGTTTCTTTACCGGCTTTATTCATTTCTAAATATGCTCCTAACTTTTCATCATATGCAAACTGATTACTTCCCTTTCTAGCAATATTAATAATTCTATCAACAGCTTCATTTAACTCTGTTTCAGAAATTTCTCCATTCTTAACAGCCTCAATAATTTCTTTGGCACCATTACCTCTTCCACCAGGCATTTCCAACTCATGAGTAGCTTTCAATCCTTTAACTCTATCATTTTCAGCACCCCAATCAGAAATAACAATCCCATCAAAATTCCATTCTTTTCTTAAAATATTATTCAATAAATGTTGATTCTCACTACAATATTCGCCATTAGCCTTATTATAAGCACTCATAATAGACCAAGGTTTAGCATTTTTTATAATCATTTCAAAAGCCTTTAAATGCACTTCTCTCAAAGCTCTTTCATCAATAACCACATCAATAGTTCTTCTTCTATTCTCTTGATTATTAACAGCAAAATGTTTTACACAAGCTCCAACATTTTCACTTTGAAGTCCCTTCACATATTCCATGCCAAGAATTCCTGTTAAATAAGAATCCTCAGAAAAATACTCAAAGTTTCTACCACACAAAGGACTTCTCTTTATATTAATAGCAGGACCTAAAACAATATTAACCTCTTCTTTTCTAGCCTCTTTTCCCAAAGTTTTTCCTAATAAATAAATCAACTCTCTATTCCAAGTATTACCTAAACTAGCAGAAGCAGGAAAACACGTAGAAATCTCACTTTCATTTATACCAAGATTATCAGCCTTAGTTTTTTGAACCCTCAACCCATGAGGTCCATCTGACATAGTAATCTTAGGAATCCCATACTTTTCAAGTTCAAGGCTATGCCAATAATCATTACCAACACACAAACTTGCCTTCTCTTCCAAAGACATTTTTTCAATTACATCTTTATACTTCATACACTAAATTCCCTTTCAGAAAATACTCTAAAAATAATAAAATACTTATATCACAATTTTTATCAATATTCAATTGACATCGTAAGATATCAGGTGAACTTAGTTAATGATGTGAAACGCAAGGATCATCAGAGATACAACTATCTGGATGAAGCAAATGCTGCTAGTACTGAGGCTGAACGCTCTCGTGCAATTGACTTTTTGAATGCATGTGACTATGCAATCGCAAATTTCGTGAAACTCGACAACGTTACAGCAAAAGACATTGCATTTTTTACTTTTGTATTAACCTATAGATATTTTCCATACGTCCCTTTGATTATATATATAAAATCGTTCATATATATAACCTCATATGCCTTCACACACAAACACATTCAATAAAAAATTTAACAGTTTTGCCAAAAACACTAATAATTAAATAAAAAGTATCAAAAATTGTATGCATAATATTGAGAAGCATATCATATTATGGTACAATAATAATTACTAGTTTTTAATACAAACCACATTGGCAATATTCACACAGATAGAATACTTGCCAATTTTTATAAGAAAAAACTTAATCAAAATATGGAAAGCTTAATACATCTTCAATCAGTATATACAGAAAAAATGAAGACGAACTAACATACATAATTGAAACACCAAATCACAAAACTGGAAACTTAATAACAAATGTTAATTGTAAGTGAAAAATGGTCCAACTTATAATTAAAATTTTTAGATGACATAATAATTCGAATAACCTCTTAACTGATAAAAATAAAAATTTCTTATAAGTGTCAATACTTGATTTATCAATACAGTTTAGTATTGATACGTTAAGAAATTTCTATATAATTAATCGTTAGGTTATGTAACTTAGTGGTCCAAAATTCAATTATAATTTAGATAAAATACCTGAAGAGCAATTGATTAAAATTTTTAAAGGATTTGACAAAAATATAATCAATATTGGTACTAACAAGCCTATTCATATTGCTAATAAAGAGTTACTAAAACAATGTGCAGAATCTTTTTATGAAAAATTTGGATTTATTACAAGACCTAATGAAGAATTAGGCTCTGGAATGATTTTATACTAAAAGGAGGCAAAATATATGATAGAAATAAAAGAATATGATAATAAATATGCTGACGCAATGTCAAAGATTATTATACAAAATTTATTGGAAGTAAATTCTAAAGATTATGGCTTAGAATTTGTGAGAAAATCTGTTAAAGAATTTACTCCTGAAGAAATTAAAAAGAATTTTTCCAAAAGGACAAAAGTATTTGTAGCATTAGAATATGATAAAGTTATAGGTACTGCGGGTCTTGATAAGTCTTGGTATAATGATGATGGAGAGTATTGGATATTAACTGTATTTGTTGACATGGCTCACCATAAACAAGGCATAGGTAGAATGTTAATTAACGAAATAGAAAAATTCGCTTTAACAATTCCTGCTAAAAAATTAGTAATCCCTGCATCTATTGCTGGATGTGAATTTTATCATAAATTAGGATACGAATATTCTAATGGCAAAAAGGAATTAAACGAAGGCCAAATGTATATAATGGAAAAATATCTATAGTTGGGGTGCTTATGATTAGACAAGCTAATAAATTAGATAGTTATTGTATTTGTGTCAATGATGTTAAACAAACTTTTATAAAAAATGTAGTACCATTGAATTTATTATTGGTGCTATCGCACCAGTACTTACAAAAATATATAAAATAAATTTTATACATTTTTGTAAGTTTTAAATTTTATTCATATGCTGCACATACTTCTAATTCTGCTCTTTTTTCTTTTGGTGTCAAATATCCTAACACTGCCATCGGTATATTGTCTGACCTTTTCAAATATGCTTTCCCTTGTTTTATTAAATCTTCCAAACTAAAGAATTTTAAATAGCTATAAAATCTTTCATTATCACTTGGACAATATTCTTCATATCCATATGTTCCCCCACAATCTTCTGGATATGCTCCTGATTTTGCCTTTATACACAATGGATATTCTATTTCTTCATTTATTTCTTTTTCTATTATTATATCATGTACCCAGTTATCTCCATTAAATGTTATATTTGCTGGTATTCGTAATCTTCCCCATGTTGGTGGATGTGATTCTCTTATTGTAACTTTTATTTCATAATATTTTCTCCTTGTTTTTTAATACAAAGTTGGAAGAAATATTTTTTCAGTCAGAGTTACCATCTTCTGGATTTAATTATATTCTCTCAACCTTTTTGATACTATCATATCTCTAACAATATAGTCATTTTTTCCATAGAATTCTAATCCTCTCTTATTGGGTCCAAATACTTCTATGTTTATTCTAGCACAATTAATCTGTTTAAAATATTCTTCTATTTTATTCAGGAGTTTTTTGCCAGTACCTTTTCCTCTATCTTCATTTTTTACAATTAATTCTAAAATATTTCCTGTTTTTGCACAATCGTTAGTCAGTTTGTCAATTTCATCATTTTCATTGACAATTCCCATAATTACGCCATTAATGATTCCATTTTCGACAGACACAAATACCTTGCCATTTTGTTCTTTAACTTTCTTCATGTCCATCTCGTATGCTTTTTCCCTATATTGGGGCGACATTATTTGTGTATGCCAATCGTCGATGTCTATTAGATAATTTTGTAGTTCTACTAATAAGTCTTTAATTTGCTCATCATATTTTGGGTCATATTCAACAATCATTTTATTTAACTCCTCTATTTTTTATTATAATATACTTTAAATCACACTTTATATTTTTTTGAATATAATATTATATAATTTAATTTATATGTGAAACAAATATGTTTTTTAATGCTGCTAAAGCAAATATAAAAGGTGGGAAAATTTCCAAATATTAATGGAACTGTCACTATTCTTTTCTTTAATAATTTTATTAATATATCCACTTTCTATCTTCTAAATTTTTTTTGCAATTCTTCTTCTTCATCTAAATTTCTTTTTTCTTCATCAATATACTCTAAAAATATTTTATTGTCAAAAGCTCCTTTTTTTTCATTTTTTTCCTTCATAATCTTGTTTACTTCTTCAAGCTTATAACCTTTTAGTTTCATTATTGCGTTTAAAACTTCCATCAAATCGCCTAGCTCTTCTATACTGTTTTCCTCTATAAATTCATTAGCTTCTTCAATTACTTTTCTATTTAATTCTTTCAAATATTCCGCATCATCTAATATTTTATATTTGCTTTTTCTCCCCTTCATATTATCAATATTTTCTGGAATTTTATCTCTTACTAATTTGTTATATGTATATCTAAAGTTGCTATCTATTATCTCAATTTCTATCCCTATTACACCATATTCTTTTTCTTGTTCATGAGTATAATATTTAAGCATTTCTTCAGTTTTATTATTTATTTCTTTATTATCTTTATCTGGAAATATTATTTTAAACAAATTTTTAAAAGAATCTCCTCTATATAAATTTTTAACTCTAACCAAAATTCTTTCTTGCAATTTAGGTAATTTAAAAAATTCAATTTCATCCCCAACTTTAATCTTCCTTCTTTTTTCGTCATACAATCTAAATTCAATTGTTTTGGTTCCATTCTTCATTCTTTCAAATGGATCCTCTTTTAATTTCATTGTGTGCCTCATTTTTACTCCCTCCTATATTTATTTTTCTTATCATTTTGTCCTTAAATATAAAACTTTCTTTTATTGGTTTATCTAAATTTTCATTTTTTAATACTTCTTTTATCCATTCATGTGCATAAGTCTTTATCATGTGAATTTCTCTTCTTTTAACTTCTGTCTCGTTATTATAATAACTGTTTAAAAAAACATTAATGGAGTCTTCATCAACTCCTCTTTTTTTAGAAATAAACAAAAAACATATCACACTTGCCACATCAAATAAAGAATCTCCATATTTTGCATCATCAAAATCTATAAAGCCAATTTTATCTTTGCAAATAAATATATTATCCTTTGTTAGGTCAAAATGCAAAACAGACTTCCTCTCATTCTCTTTTTTTGAATTATGAATTTCTATTTCTTTAAGATTAAAATTATTATCTCTTGTAATTTCGTGCAATTTTCTTAATTGAATTGCAAGTTTTCTTACAATATTATTTTTGTATTCTATATTTTCTATATTCTCAATTTTTTGCCCATATTGTTCGCCATTTATAAAAGTGTAAACAACTATGTAATTATTTTCTATGTTACAATAATAATCTCCATTTATATTTTTAACTATATTAGGAACAATAAATCCATTTTTTATTAAAAATAAGTGAAGATTAATCATTGATTTTGTATGTTCTTCTTGTTTATATATTTTAGCTATAAATTTATTTTGATTGTCAAAAATAGTATATACATTTCCATCTGTTGAATCATTTCTCTTTTCTATTATACAGTTTTCAATTTTATATTCATGTCTAATTGTATTAAATATATTTTCTTCCATACTCTTTTCCTCAATTTATTATTTAAAATATCAACGCAAAAACATGTTTTATTGTAAATAATTATATATTGTATTTATCAAAAAAACAAGTGAAATTCTGCAAAACTTGTTTTAAAATTTTGCGCTAATTACTCTAAAATACAAATAAAAAGTTCTAGCTAATTTCTAGAACTCTTAATTTATCTGGTTGCGGGGGCAAGACTCGAACTTGCGACCTTTGGGTTATGAGCCCAACGAGCTGCCAACTGCTCCACCCCGCGATATTTTTACTTACTTACTAAGTATACCCCTATTATCCCCTTTTGTCAATACCTATGAAAAAATTTATCTTTGTTATTATTTTTTTATATTTCTATTTTTTCTTTTATTTCTTCATATTTGGATTCTCCTATGCCTTTAACATTTTTTATATCTTCTATATTTTTGAATTCCCCGTTTTCCTCCCTATATTTAATTATTTTTTTTGCAGTTGATGTTCCTATTCCTGGCAACTTTTGTAAATCTTTTTCGTTTGCGAGATTTATATTAATTTTTTCTTTATCATCACTATCACCGATGTTTGTTGTAATATATTCTATATTTTTATCTTCAATATTTGGAATATATATCTTCATACCATCTTTTAAGACATAAGCTAAATTAATTTGAGTTAAATTTGCTTTTGAAGTTGCTCCTCCCGCTGTTTTTATTGCATCTATAATCCTTTTTCCTTCTTCCAGCTCTATAACTCCTGGTTTATTTACTTCACCTGTAATATGAACAACAATTGTTTTTTTCTCTTCTACTATTTTATTCTCTTGCTCTCCAAAATATTCCTCATAATTGTAATTATTATAGTTGTTTTCTTCAATTTTCTTTAGTAGTATTACAACAAATATAGTTAAAGTTACTATTCCAATTATAATAATTATTTTGATATTATTATTTATTTTTTTCAATTAAATCATTCCTTTTTTGTTTAATTTTAGTATTGAATTTTTCAGACACTTAATATATAGTTATATTAGAGGAGTTTATATGAGACGTATAAAAAAAATTATTTGCTTTTTAATAATTATTTTTAATATTTTATCAATTAATAAATTTTGTAACGCTGCAGAAATCAATATATCAGCTCCAGTATGCGTTCTTATGGAATATTCAACCGGTAAAATATTATTTGAAAAGAATTTAAATAAAATGATGTATCCTGCAAGTACCACCAAGCTTATGACCGCAATTTTGGTATTAGAAAAATGCCAACTAACTGATGTTGCCACCGTAAGTAACAGTGCCGTTGATTCTGTACCGGCCGGTTATTCCACTGCATATTTGCAAAAAGGTGAGAAATTAACAATAGAGCAATTATTGCATGTATTATTAATTCCATCTGCTAATGACGCTGCAAATGTGCTTGCAGAACATGTTGGTGGCTCTATAGCAAATTTTGCCAATATGATGAATTCTAAAGCTAAAGAAATAGGTTGTGAAAATACAAATTTCAAAAATCCTAGTGGTATTCATGATGAAAATCATTATTCGACTGCTTATGATCTTTCGCTTATTGCTAAGCATGCTATGCAATTTCAAACGATAAAAGATATTGTTCAAAAAACTGTATATAACATACCTAAAACAGATAAATATAATAGTGATAATAGAATTTTTTATAACACAAATCTACTATTATCCCACCATTCACCAGATGATTATTATTATCCATATGCAACTGGATTAAAAACTGGTTATACTAATCCGGCAAAGGATTGCATAATAGCCACTGCAAAAAAAGATGATTTAGAATTAATAGCTGTTATTCTTGGTGCAGAAGATACCAATGGAAGTTTAGTACCTAAATTTTTAGATTGTAAAAAACTTTTTGAATATGGTTTTAGTAATTATTCGTATAAGAATATAAAAAAAGCTAATTCAGTTGTTACAAAAGTTAGTGTATTAGGTGCTACCGAAGATACTAAAAATTTAAATATCTTAGTTAAAAACGATATTAATGTATTTTTGGAAAATAATTTTGATATTAACAATTTAGAACCTAAATTAGAATTAGATACTCCACTTGTTGCTCCAATAAAAGGAGGAAGCACAATTGGAAAAATTACCTATGATATTGATGGAATAATTTATACATCTGAATTAATTGCTGAAACTGATGTTAATATTGTTAACTTTGTTTTAATTATTTTTAGACTTGGTTTAATCTTACTTGTAATATTTATATTTTTTGCAATTTTTAGGAGAAGTTAGAAGCTTAATCTTCTAACTTCTCTATACTATCTTTACCTAAAATGATAGTTATATCTATATTTTCTGAATAATTTCCTGTTGATATATTTCCTATTTTAATAGCATTTTTTATTTCTGATATTGCAGTTTCAGATATTGAATTTCTATTTATTATTGTTGTCCTAGTTGTTTTTGAGGTCTCTCCTGTATTTTTTACTTTGTATCCTGCAGTTTCTATTCTATCTATAATTTTTTCAAATTCATCTTTATCGCCTGTTCCATTTAATACTTCTATTTTTATATTACTTCTTTCTTCACTGCTAATCTGAGAATTTTCCTCATCTATATTGAAAAATAGCTTATTTACTACTTTCTTTGTCTCCTCTTTATCACTACTATATATCCATACAACATTTGCATACTCTGGTACTCCTGGTAAAGCTGCTGTTTTCAAATTGTTTATATCAAATTCTACTGCATATGGTATATAATCTTTTATTGCATTAAAATCCAAGTTTGTTTCTACATATTTTTGTGCAATGTCTAATATACCATTTATTTTTGTTACACTTTTCCAACTTAACATTTTTTTTGCTAAAGCTGTTAAAAATGCTCTTTGTGTCTTCATTCTTCCTATATCTTCTTGTCCATACTCACTTGGGTATGTACTACCATTATTATTATGTCTAAATCTAACAACCTGTTCTGCTTTATCGCCATCTAATAGTTGTTCACCTGCCTCTAAATGTATATGTAAGTCCTGGCTTGAATCATCATAATTCATATCAATTGGGACATTAAAGGTTACGCCGTCTATTTCATCTACTAAAACCTTTAATGCTTCTGTATCAACCATTAGATAATATTTAACATCTATTCCCGTAAGATTACTCACATATTTCATTACCTTTTGTGGTCCATTTTCTGTTTGATATACAGAATTTATTTTATCCCAGGCAGTTGCACTTGACTTATAATCCCCTATAAATGTATCTCTTGGTATTGACAACATAGCAGCTGATTGATCTTTCGGGTCATATGAAGCTAATATTAAAGTATCTGTCAAATTTTGACTTTTCCCTAAAATTAGGCAATACATTTTGTCTAATGATAAAACCGTATCTTTATCATGCCCTATAGCAGTCATCAATAGTCCTTTTGTTCCTCCTCCATTTTTATAAACCTTATAACCAAAAATCACTCCAATCGCTAGTAATATAAATATTATAATAAGTAAAATCTTCTTACCAATTCCCTTTTTTTTCTTTTTAAATTTTATTTCGTTTATTTCTTTTGTGTTTTTTTCCTTCAAATTTATCACTCTTTCTTTTTGTTCTGATTCTATTTATTAAGTATAGCAAAAAGAAAAACAAATATCAATACAATTTTTTACAAAAAGTATAGACAAATTTTCAAAAATGTTGTATTATGGTAAAAACTGGGAGGTGATATTATATTTTAAAATTAATAGACTATTTTTTTATTATCTTTATTTTTAATCTTTTTATTGTTTTTTACTCAATTTACAATTTCTTCGACATTAATATTTCCCACAATTTGCAAGGTTCTAAATTAAATATTAAAATCAAATAATGGAGGTGATTTTTATTGCACACTTTATTTTCGTTTTATTTTTATCTTCTATTTTCTGTTTGTTTGGTCTAAAAATCTTCTATCCTATTTTTACATCATCTACAATTATTATTGAATACGGGTTACATCCATTTGACATTTGTATAGAACAACCTTTGATTTGGAAATACATAAAAATTTTATTTGTAATCTCATATATTTTTTCATCCATTATTCTTTCTAATTCATTTTTTTCATTATTTATCCGTCCATTTATAAAAACTTTTTCTAAAAAGATTAAGCATCCCAAACATATATCCTCTGTTAATTCCAACGAACTCTCTCTTTTTATAGGAAAAAATATTTTTACAGATGAGAAAATATTTTTACCTGAAAGAAGTCTTTACCAAAACATTTTAGTAACTGGAACAATAGGTACTGGAAAAACAAGTAGTGCAATGTATCCTTTTACACAACAACTAATTAAATATAAGTCCAATAATTTCGAAAAAAAGATTGGAATGCTTATTTTAGACGTTAAAGGTAATTACTACAAACAGGTTAAAAAATTTTGCAAGATATATAATAGAGAAGAGGATTTAATTATAATTGAACTAAATGGAAATTACAAATATAACCCTTTACACAAGCCAAACTTAAAGCCTTCTGTCTTAGCAAATAGATTAAAAACGATTCTTTTGCTGTTTTCTAAAAATAATACAGAATCTTTTTGGTTAGACAAAGCTGAGCAGGTTTTAGCAGAAGCAATAAAATTATGCAGGCTTTATAATGATGGTTATGTAACTTTTGATGAACTACATAAAATAATTATGGTTAATGATTATTATCTGGATAAGTTAAAAATTTTAAGAGAAAAATTTAATAATAATTATTATAATCATACCGAAACCTATGATTTACTTTCTTCCATAACCTTTTTTGAAAAAGAATTTCTAAATTTAGACCCTCGTACTTTATCTATTATAAAATCAGAAATAACACGCATTACTAATAGTTTTATTGGAGAGTATGATATTTTAAAAACCTTTTCTCCACCATTAGAGGAACTTAATTTTTTAGGTTTTCAAGATGTTTTGGAAAATGGAAAAATAGTTGTTTTAAATATGAATATCAGTGAATATGCAATTTTGTCTAAAATAATATCAGCATATTTAAAATTAGATTTCCAATCAGAAGTCATGATGAGGTTAGCAAATAATTTTCAAATTTCTAATAGAAGTGTTGCATTTATTTCTGACGAATATCATGAATACTGTACGGAAACAGACAGCAACTTTTTTTCTCAAAGTAGGGAAGCAAAATGCATTAACATTTTGGCAACACAAAGCTATACATCTCTTCTTAATACCATTAATAATCAAGCTACTGTAAAAATGATTATTCAAAATTTAATTAATAAATTATGGTTTAGATCTGACGACATTTTTACAATAGAAGATATACAAAAGCAAATTGGTAAAGAGGATAAAGAAAAATCTTCTCATTCAATTTCTGAAAATGCACAAAAAACAGTATTCAGTTATTTAACTAATTCGTTGAATTCTAAAAATTCTAACATTTCGGAAACCATTAGTACATCTATTCAAACAGATTTTATCTATGACACAAAATTTTTTACTCAAGAATTGGAAAACTTTACTGCCCTAGGCTTTTTATCAGATGGTTCCAAAATTATACCACCCCAAAAATTAAAATTAATACCATATTTTTTATATAAGGAGGATTTTCATGAAAACTTTTACTAAAAAAATTATTATTATTTTACTATTTTTTATTTTATTATTTAATATTTTTAACATTTCTTATTGTTTTTTTGATTCTACACCAAAGATAGTTACTAAATTAAATGATGCTTTTACTAAAATAGAAGAATGGCTTTTAAAGCTTGCTACACCGGCTGCCGCTGTTGCCGTTGGAACAGGTGTATTTATGAAAAAATTTAGTTTTGGTGATGAAGAAAGAATAAGGATAGCCAAAAAGCTAATTAGAAGCTCACTTTTTTCTTATGGATTTATTTTAGCAATTGACTTAATATTATCCGCCATAAAAACACTTATAGTATAGGTGATATTTATGGAGCAACAAAATATTTCTTATATAATTTTTGAAACTATAAACAATTTGTTAAACAATCTATTGTCTTCCATTGATACAACCCTTTATGAAATATTAGATGAATTGGCTTTTATAGATACAAATATATTAAAAATATCATTTTTTGAAAAAATATTTGGTACTTCTTCAACTAATGGTTTGTTATTAATTGCAAACTCTCTATTAATTGCTTTTGTTATATATTATGCAGTCAAACTTGCTTATTCAAATTATACTAGTCAGCCTGTAGAATCACCTCATCACTTTGCTTTTAGACTGCTTATTTTGGGTATTAGTATCAATTCTTCATTTTTTATTTGTGAGCAGATTCTAAATATTAATCATTTGCTTTCTTCTTCTATACAAGAGCTTGGACAGTCCATATTTGGTTTTTCTATTTCTTTTTCAAAACTTATTGAAAAATTAAATGTTGATATATATTCTATAACTTCTGACTTTAATATTTTTTCCTTTGATGGAATTTCCAAAACATTTATAACTATCAGCCTTTTTAATTTAATTTTTTCTTACTCTCTAAGGTATATTATGATAAAACTCTTTTGCCTACTAACTCCATTTGCACTATTGACATTATTAAACAATTCAACAAGTTGGTTTTTCAAATCATGGATTAGATGTATTTTTTCACTATTAATAATGCAATCATTTATTGCTCTAATACTATTACTAGTTTTTTCAATTAGTTTCAATTCTAATACTATGTCAAAATTAACTTACCTAGGATGTATATACGCTTTAGTACATATTAATTCATATATAAGGCAATTAATCGGCGGAATTTCTACAGATGTGTCAAATAATTTTGGCATATCACCAAATTTATTTAATAGGAGGTCTTAATGAATTTTATTTTTCCTCAAAATTACAATTTTGACAATAAATTATTTGGTTTTATATCTTACAGCTCTCTAATACTAAATTTAATATGGGCCTGTATAATATTTTTTATATCAAATTGTTTTTTTAACAGTCTATATATAAAAATAAGTGCAATTATCATATTATGTTTCCCATTGCTTTTGTTCACTTTTATTGGTGTAAATAATGAAAATATTGTGTATTTTCTCAAATATTTTCTTAAATATTTACTAAAAAACAAACTTTATTTGTATAAATAACATTTATTATAATTTTTTTCATATAAACTGTGTTTTCCCAAAAGATTTATTGTAAAAATATTCAGAAAATGATATAATTTGACAAATAAACTTTGGGGAGGCATTATGCTATGAAATTAGAAAATACAGAAATATTACCTTTGTTTTCAAAAACAGAAATACCAGATATTTTTTTCTCAGAATACTTATCACAAGCAAATGGTGATTTTATAAAAGTATATTTGTATTTATTATTTTTGTCTAAATATGATAAAGACGTAAAACTAAATGATTTATCAAAAAAATTAGTACTTCCTCTAAAGGTTATACAGGATGCCTTAAAGTATTGGGAAGATATTGGCGTAATTACTAAAAAAAATACAGGATATATTATTAATAATTTACAAGAAATTGAGTTATATAAAATATATAAACCTAAAACATCTTTATCTGCTGAAGAACTAAAAAAATCTGCAGAAGGTCAAAAAAGAGCTCAAGCTATAGAATATATTAATAATAAGTATTTTTCTGGGTTAATGCCTACTTCATGGTATCCAGATATTGAATTATGGTTCAAAAAATACAATTTTGATGAAGAAGTTATGATTGCATTATTTGGTTACTGCTTTGATAAATCTGCATTACACAGAAATTATATCCAAACAGTTGCTGCTGCATGGGCTAAAAATAATATCAAAACTTTTACAGATTTAGATATTTATTATGAAAAACAAGAAAAATTAAATATAATTGCTAATAATATTTTAAAGAAATTAGGTTTAAAAAGAAATTTATCTCAGTACGAGTACGCTTACATCGAAAAGTGGGTAATTGACTTTAAATATAACCTAGATATAATTGAAATTGCATTAAAACGTACTACATCTAAAGCCAATCCAAATTTTGACTATTTAGATAAATTATTAAGTGATTGGCATGACAGAGGATTTACCAATTCTGACGAAATCCAAAAATTTTTATTGGAAATGAAACAGAAAAATAAGAATGTACAGAATTTAGAAAAATCTTCTGGATATAACAAATATGAACAAAGAACTTATGATAATTTAAACAATTTATACGCAAATGTTAAAAAAAAACAAGAAGCATAAGGATGTGAAAAAATGAATAATTCTACTCTAAAAAAACTTTTAACAGAATATGAAAATAAAAGAATTAATGCAATTCAAATGGCTGATATAAGAAAAAAAGAATTATATTTGCAATACCCAGATTTGCAAAAGATAGATGACGAATTAAATTTTCTAGCTATTTCAACTGCAAAATCTCTTATAAATAAAAATGATCCCACTCTTTTAGAAAAATTTCAAGAAAAAATTAATGTTTTAAAAAATAAGAAAAAACAGGTTTTAAATTCTCTCGGAATAAATGAATCTTACTTTTTACCTAAATTTGAGTGTAATATATGTAAAGATACCGGATATATTTTAGAAGGCTCTAATTCTATAATGTGCAATTGTCTAAAACAAAAAATATTTGATTTGGAATATAATAAATCAAATATTTATAACATAAAGAATCAAAATTTTCAGAATTTTAATGAACTATTTTATTCTGATAAAATAGATGAGTCAAAATATCACTCAGACGTTTCTCCTAGAGAAAATATAAAATTAATAAAAGATATATGTTTTAGTTTTATCAATAACTTTGAAAAAGCAGAGGAAAAAAACTTGTTATTTACTGGCAATACTGGCTTAGGCAAAACTTTCCTTTCTAGTTGTATAGCAAATGAATTAATTAAGCAAAGAAAAACCGTTTTATATCAAACAGCTCCTGTAATGTTAGATACAATAATTGACTACAGGTTTGGCAAATCTAATAATTCTAATATTTTAGAAAGTATATTAAATGTAGATTTATTAATAATTGATGATTTAGGCACAGAATGTGTTAATAACATGAAATTCACTGAATTATTTAATATAATTAATACGAGGTTGTTAAATCAAAAAAATATAACTAAAACAATAATTTCTACAAATTTAAGTTTACAAAACTTATATAATACTTATGATGAAAGAATAGTTTCTAGAATAATTGGAGATTACAATATTTGCTATTTTTTCGGAGAAGATATAAGATTTAAAAAAATCTGTGATTAATCAATTAATCACAGATTTTTTATATTGTTATCTTTCTTCATCTCCTGTATCACCAACTTCTTCTGTACCGTGAGGAGGAACAAATCCTTTATCCATTGCAGTGAATAAAATACGTTTCCTTAGATATCCTACATCGTTAATTCTTGCACCTTTTTTATCTCCGTTTTTTTTCATTATTTCTTCTGCTAATTCCATAAGTTTTTGTTGCTTTAGTCCATTTGGTAGTCTTTGACTCAGTATTGCTACTATACTTTTTTCTTGTCTTTTTACTACAGCATCTGTTTTAAGCTTATTCAATCTTTTATAAAAAAACTTTGAAATTTCTTCCACATTTTTGTATCCTTCTTCCTGCCCAGAGCTTTTAGTTATTTCAATTATTAACTCCATATTTTCTTTCATAAATTTCCCATATATATCTGTTAATATTTCTCTCTCCTGATTATCTGATATTACGTCTGGATTATCTACTACCTCGTCAGCCAAAATACTTATTTCGCCAAGGTTTTCAATAAGAAGCATTATTGGGTTTACTGAATCTTTTTTAAAATTCATCATATTATTCACTTTCTTCCAAAGATATTTTTTCTATGCTTACTACCTTACCTTCATTTGTCCTCATTAAAGTTACTCCCTGCGTTGCTCTACCCAATATACTTATGTCTTTAACATTTAATCTAATTATAGTGCCATTGTCAGTTATAAGCATAACATCTTCTTCATCTGTCGCTATTCTTATTCCAACTATATCTCCAGTTTTAGGTGTTACTTTATAAGTTATTACACCTCTTCCCCCTCTATTTTGTACTCTATATTCTTCTAATTCTGTTCTCTTTCCAAATCCATTTTCTGTTATGGCAAGAAGGGTACCTTTAATGTTAGAAATAATAGACTCCATACCTATTACACTATCATCTTCATCAAGTCTAATTCCAATTACTCCTTGTGCAGTTCTTCCAACTGGTCTAACATCTTTTTCGTCAAATGTAATGCTCATACCTTTTTTTGTTACCATTACAACATTGTCTTCGCCATCTGTTAGTCTTACATCTATTAATTCATCATCATCTTTTAATGTGATTGCTAATAATCCCGTTTTTCTTGCTGAATTATACTCTGTAAGTGCAGTCTTTTTTATTAGTCCATTTTTAGTTCCCATCAATAAATATTTTCCTTCTGAGAAGTTATTGATTGGTATAACTGCGGATATTTTTTCGCCTGGATCTAGGCTTAATAAATTAACAATTGCTGTACCTTTAGCAGTTCTTCCTGCTTCTGGTACTTCATATCCTTTCAATCTATATAATTTTCCTTTGTTACTAAAGAATAATATAATATCATGTGTGGATGCTGTAAATATTTGTTTTACAAAATCTTCTTCCCTTGTTGCTATGCCTGTTATTCCTTTTCCTCCTCTTTTTTGGCTTTTATATGTATCTACAGGCATTCTTTTTATGTATCCAAAGTGAGTTAATGTTATTACGCTTTGTTCTTCTTTAATTAAATCTTCTACATCAATTTCGCCTTCGGCTGCTGCTATTTTTGTCTTTCTTTCATCTCCATATTTTTCTTTAATTTCTGTTAATTCTTTTTTTATTATATCAAATACTAGTCGCTCACTACTTAATACTTCTCTATAATATTCTATTAATTTCATTAGCTCATTGTATTCTTCGTCTATTTTTTCTCTTTGCAAACCTGATAGCGTCTTTAATCTCATATCCAATATAGCTTGAGCTTGTATATCAGATAATCCAAATCTTTTCATTAATCTTTCTTTTGCATCATCATATGAGTTTCTTATAATATTAATTACTTCGTCTATATTATCTAAAGCTATTTTTAATCCTTCTAATATGTGTGCTCTTGCTAATGCTTTGTCTAAATCGAACTGTGTTCTACGCAATATAACTGTTTTTCTGTGGTCTATATAATAATCCAAACACTGTCTTAAAGTTAGTATCTTTGGTTCTCCATTTACCAATGCTAACATTATTATTCCAAATGTATCTTGCATTTGTGTGTTTTTATATAGTTGATTTAATACTACTTGGGCATTTGCATCTCTTTTTAATTCTATAACTATTCTAACTCTATCTATTCTATCTGATTCATCACGTAAATCTGAAATTCCCTCTAGTCTTTTTTCTCTAACCAATGAAGCAATATTTTCAACTAACTTTGCTTTATTTACTTGATATGGCAAAGAATTAACAATTATTCTTTGTCTATTATTGCTTGTTTCTTCTATTTCTGCCTCTGCTCGTACTGTAATTTTTCCTCTACCTGTTAAATATGCCTCTTTTATTCCTTCTCTTCCTATTATTATGCCTTCCGTAGGAAAATCTGGCCCCTTAATTATTGATAATAACTCTTCATCTGTAACATTATCTTCATCAATTATTTTAATAATTCCATTTATTACTTCTGTTAAATTGTGAGGAGGTATGTTTGTTGCCATTCCAACTGCTATACCCGAAGATCCATTAATTAATAGTGTGGGTATTTTAGATGGAAGAACAGTTGGCTCCTGCAATCTATCATCATAGTTTGGCATAAAATCTACTGTATTTTTTTCTATGTCTGTAAGCATTGTTTCTGCAATTTTAGCCATTCTTGCTTCTGTATACCTCATTGCAGCTGCACCATCGCCATCTATTGAACCAAAGTTTCCGTGTCCATCAATTAATCTATATCTCAATGAAAAATCCTGTGCCATTCTTACCATTGCATCATAAACAGAAGCATCTCCATGTGGGTGATATCTTCCTAAAACTGACCCTACAGTATTAGCGCACTTTCTATATGGTTTATCTGAAGTAATTCCATCTTCATACATTGCATATAAAATTCTTCTGTGAACAGGTTTTAATCCATCTCTTACATCTGGTAAAGCACGAGATACAATAACACTCATTGCATAATCTATATAGGATGTTTTCATCTCTGTTTCTATATCTCTTTCTATAATCTTTCCGTCACGTGATTCCATTTTTTTACCATTCCTTTCTGCCTTTTGTCTTTTATAATTATACTAAACTGAAAAAAATTATGCAAGGAAAAACGCAGAAAAAACTGTTATTTCTAGTAACTAAACTAGCATTTTACTTAATTCTATTTGTTCTTGAGTTAAATTAAAATCTCCTCCATTGTTTTTTATTATTTTATGAAGATTTTCTATCTGCCTTGCCTGTTTTAAAGCTGTTTCAAATGGCATTAATTCTTTTAACTTCTCGTTTATTTTTCTATATTCTTTTTCCATTCCATTTAGGTTTTTGTCTTTATAATACGCTTTCCAGTTGTTTTCATATTTTACTAATTTGTCTAAATTATTTATTTGATTTGTAAAGCTATTTTCAATACTTTTAGAAATATTGTCTAATATAACATTTTTTCCTTGCCTTATAAGCGTTGATGTTCCATATTTTATCCAACCTTTTTTTGTTACTTTGCTTAGTACTGAATCTAAAACATTTGATAAACTATCAATTATTCCTCCGCTTTTTATTGCCTCCTGCGCTTGTGATAAATTTTCAAAGTTTCCAGTAAATATTCCCATTGCACTTTTTCCTAAATTTATTGCAGAATTAATTGCTGTATTAATTCCTTGTTTTAAACCTCCCTTAACCAAACTATCTTTTATATTAATTATTTCATCTTCAATTAAATCTGGTAGTACACATCTTAATCCTATATTTACTGCCGTGTTAATTGTTTTTCCAAGTGTTGTTTCTAAAAATTTATTTTGCTCTTTTTCTAAATTATTTACATTTGCTATATTTTGTCCTATTTCTAAATCATTCATTTTTACTTCTCCTAACTTCTAATATTTTATTTTTTATTTTTTTTATAAAATTTTGTTTTTTTCTGTTTATTAAATATTTTTCTATAATTTTTAAATACTCTTTTTTTATATTTTTATCTATTTTATTTGCATTTTTATTTATTATTAAATTATATTTATTATTTATATCTATTTTTCCAATAATATTGTATTCAGAAAAAATTATTTTTAAAATGTTAATATCTATTGAATTTTTATTAAACTTATTAAATAAAATATTTATTTTATTATTATCTATATTCCATTCTTCTTTATATATTTTTAAAATATTTTTTGATTTCTGTATTTCCAATAAATTTGGCTCAACAATAAAAATATTTATATTACTTTTTTTTATTATATCTTTTGTATAATTAAAAAAACATTCTGAAGAAGTATCTATTATTATAACATCATAAAATTTTTTAACATCATTAAATAAATTATTAAATTGAATATTATTAATTTTATATTTAGAATCGAATAATAAATTTATTCCTGAAATTAAATCAATTCTTTTATTTATTTTAATTTTTAATTCTTTTAAACCTATTTTATCTTTTATTAAATTATTTTCTTTTATTTTTTTGGAGATTCTTTCAGAATATTTTTTGACACCTAAAATTGTATGAAGAGAATTATTTAAAATATCAAAATCTATTATTAATATTTTTTTCTTTGAATAAATTAATGATTTAGCTAAATTAACTGTGAAAATGCTTTTCCCTACACCGCCGCTACCTAAAATACAAATAATTTCTTTTTGTGAATTTAATTCTTTTACCTCTTTTATTTTTTGTTTTTTATTTTGCTTATTTTTGCTATTTTGTTCTATTATAATTTTCTTTAAATCATTTATTTCTTTTTTTATTTTTTCGTTTTCGTCTTCTTTTTTGTTTTTTATTAATTTAATTATTTCTTTAATTTCTATTTTATTATATAAAATTAAATATACATTTTTTGAATATAAATTTTTCTCTAACTCTTCTTTTTTATTTTCTAAAATAATTACTATATTTACTTCATTATTTATTTGCTTAATTTTTTCTATTAAATTTTCTATTTTTTCATTACCTGGTAAAGCTTCACTTATTATTAAAAAGTCCACTTCTTTTTCAGTTTCCAGTATTTCTATTACCCCTTCTTGATATTGAATATCTTTTCCAATGACAATAAAATCCTTTTCCTTTTTTAGTTCATTATTAAGTTGTGGTTCTGCTAATGCGGTAATTATTTTTTTCATTTTTTATCACAATCCTTTTTCAATAATATTTTTTTCGTATTCTGCTGCATCTATTTTAGTCAAAATATGTTCATTTCCAACAAACATCAAACATTCTCCTCTTTTTAGAGATTTTATTTCTATTTTTTCCTTTTCAGAAAGATTAGTATATTTACTTAATAATATTATATTTTCTTCCTCTAGTGCAAAAAACGTTTTTATTTCTGAATTATTTAAAATACTTTTACCATATATTCCTTCTTCCAAACTAAATAAATCTGATATATCTTGAGTTATTGCCACACTACTTCCGCCAAATTTTCTTATTGTTTTAAATATTTTATATATAAAACTAGCAACGTCTTTATTTGATGTTACACCTATTAATCTCCAAATTTCATCTAAATAAATTGCCTTTTTTATATTTCTATCCTTTTTTATTCTATCCCAAAAATAATCAACAAATAAATACATTGCATATTTTAAATTTTCTTCTCCCATCTCGTAAATATCTGCAACAATTAATTTATTATTTAAGTTGAGGTTTGTATAATTATTAAAGAAACTTAATGAACCTTTCACAAATGGAATTAGCCTTATTTTTAATATTTTTGTTTTTTCATCTTCATCAAGTAAATTACACAAATCCTCAAGTAATGGCATATCATATGTGTCTTTAAAATCTGGTTTTATATTAATTTTATTTTTTTCAATTTTATGTAACGAATTATCATCAAATGTTATACCTTTTCTTTTATACAACTCTATTAGTTTTTCTTCTAATATTGCTTTTTCTTTCTCATTTATATCTCCGAAAATCAAATTAAAAAATCCTATTAGTTTACCAATTTTATTTGCTAAGTATCCTGTTTCACCATCTTCTAAGCTATCTTCTCTTATATCAAATATATTTATAAAAGTATCAGAACCTGGTCCAATTTTTATTAATGTGCCATTTAAATTTTTGCATAATTCACCATATTCTCGATCTGGATCTATAATATATTGTTCTATCCCTAATAATCTATATCTTAAAATTAATAATTTTGTATAAAACGACTTACCTGCTCCACTAGTTCCAAAAATGCAAATATTTGCATTTTTGTATTTATTTGTATCATATCTATCCACAAATACTAAAGAATTGTTATAAATATTAGTTCCTACAAAAATTCCATTTTCATCAAAAATTGCAGATGAAATAAATGGATATGTTGATATTAATCCTCCTGTTAATACATTCCTTTTTAATACATTTTTTAAATCTTCATTATTTTCCATTATTGGTAAAACAGACAAAAAAGCTTGCTCTTGCCTAAAATATGCTTTACGTGTTTGCAATCCTTTACTTTGTAAAAGTCCTTCTAATTTATTAATAAAATACTCCAATTCCTTCAAATTTGTAGAAAATGTTGTTATATAAATATATAAAAAATATAAACTCTCATTATTTACTTGTAGTTCTTTTCTTATATATTTAGCGTCATTATACGTAAATGCCGCAATATCTATGTCTTGCCTATTTTGATTATTTGTTTTTAAATCTACGCCTACATTGCCTATATGATAAGTCAAATCTTTTATTGTTCTATATGTATCTTGTTTTTCACAAAAAATAGATATGTTTAGATTAATATTTGTATCTATTATTGTTTTTAAAATTAAATCTGTTTGCTCCCTGTAATAATTAGTTATTAATATACTAGAATAGTACATCTCATCTATTTCTATATATTGTGGATTTTTTAAATTAATATATGTTGGTGCTATTTCTTTAATTTCGTCATAAGTTCCTTGTAAAAAAATCATCTCATTTTTTTTATTTTTATTAAATATTTTATTTATTATATTAATATTTTCATCACCTCATTTTTTAATTATTTAAATAAATTCTGGAATTTAAAAAAGAAAATAAAACATTTTTTGAATCATTAATATTATTTATATCTATAACACCATTTCCACATCTGCTTAAGCAATCTTTTATCTTAAAATATTTATCATTTAAGTTTTCAATCGCCAAATCATCTACTGTCTTAATTTTTTTATCATCATTTTTATACTTTAATATTATATAAAAATTTTTTGATGATGATTTTTTTTGATGATTTAATGATTGAATATATTCTATATATTTATTTGAATACTCTGATATACTTTTTTCTTCTTTTTCCTTTTGACAATTTATATTGGAAATATGTTTAGATAAATCTTCTTTTTTACTTTGAATTAAAATTTGAAAATTAAAATCGCATGTTTTTAAAAATATTTTATATGAATTTAAAATTGCCTCTTTCTCCAATTCCGATTTTAAATTAAAATTAATTGGATATATTTTTATTATTTTTATATAAGAATTATTTTTTAATTTTATAATTCCATTTTTTAATATTCTTTCAAAAGGCAACCATTCTTGAATAGAATTATTTTTTTTCATAAACCTCCTTTTTTATAGAATTAAAAATATAAATTTTAACTATAATTAGATTACAATAATTTGTGCTTTTAGTCAATGTTTTTCGTATTCCATTTTTCGACATTTTATTTTATTTTATTTTTATGTATAAAAAAAATTAAATTAGACATAATATTAGCATAAGGTTAATATTAGTTGAACTAAGAGTAATATGGGATTTATTTTTTGAATTTTATATTATTCGAGCAAAGATTTATAATGGTTTAATAACTTTAGATTATTATAAGTCGGCGACGAGAGTATATTGTTTGTATGTAAGCTATATTGTATTTTTTTATATTTTTAATATATGGTTGTAATATATGCAATATATTCGAAGTTAAGATTATTCTTGTATTTTATAGTGGTCATTTTTAGTCCCTTCGTGGATGAATATGGTTATTATTGGTGCATTAATAGTCGAGCAACTGATTAATATATTTGGTGAATAGCTTATTTATGCAGTAATGTATATTAGGTTAAAAGTTAGGTATATTAGTTTTAGCTGAAGATTAATACTAGCTTTATCGATAAGAAATAGCAAGGTAATATTCCTTGCTATTTCTTATTCTCCGTTATATATCTAAGTTTTTAACGAATTTTGCATTTGATTCTATAAATTGTCTTCTTGGGCCAATATCATCTCCCATTAAAATTGTAAAAATTTCATCTGCTTTTATTGCATCTTCTAGTTTTACTTTTACTAATATTCTTGTTTCCGGGTTCATTGTTGTTTCCCATAATTGTTCTGGGTTCATTTCACCTAAACCTTTGTATCGTTGAATATTAATTTGATCTCTTGCAATACCTTTTTCTGCTAATTCTTTAAAAGATTCATCTAAATCTTCATCTGTATAGCAATATATATCTGTCATTCCTTTTTTAGACAATTTGTATAATGGTGGTTGCGCCAAATAAACATTCCCATTTTCTATTAACGGTCTCATATATCTAAAGAAAAATGTTAAAAGCAATGTTCTAATGTGTGCACCATCAACGTCGGCATCTGCCATTATTATTACTTTTCCATATCTTATTTTTGTTATATCAAAATCAGCACCTATACCAGCACCAATTGCTAATATAACTGGATTCAATTTATCATTTCCATATATTTTGTCTGCTCTTGCTTTTTCAACATTAAGCATTTTACCCCATAAAGGTAAAATAGCTTGAAATTTTCTATCTCTTCCCTGTTTTGCACTACCTCCAGCTGAATCTCCCTCAACTATATATACTTCACAATTTTCGGCATCTTTTTCACTGCAATCTGCTAGTTTTCCTGGTAGTGTAGAAGTTTCTAATGCATTTTTTCTTCTTACTAATTCTCTAGCTTTTCTTGCTGCCTCCCTTGCTCTTGAGGCACTTATGCATTTTTCTAATATTGATTTTGCTACTGTTGGATTTTCTTCTAAATATGCCGAAAATTCCTCATTAACAACACTTTGTACTATTCCTGTAACATTACTATTACCTAATTTTGTCTTTGTTTGCCCTTCAAATTGTGGTTCTTTTACTTTAACTGAAATAACGGCAGTTATTCCTTCTCTTATATCTTCTCCTTGTAAGTTTCCGTCTTTTTCCTTTATTAAATTATGTGACTTTGCATAATCATTAAATGTTTTGGTAAGAGCTCTTTTAAATCCCTCTAAGTGTGTTCCCCCTTCTATTGTGTTAATATTATTAACAAAAGAATATATATTTTCTGAATATGCAGTTGTATATTGTATAGCTATTTCAATTGGAACCTCTCCATCTTTTTCTATATATATTGGTTTAGCATTTATCTTTTCTTTATTTTTATTTAAAAATTCTACAAATGAACTTAATCCACCCTCATAGTGAAATTCTGCCTTTTTCGGTGTTTCTTCTCTTAAATCTTCTATTGTAATTTTTAAACCTTTTGTTAAAAATGCCATTTCTCTAAATCTATTTTCTAATACTTCATATTCATATTCAAGTGTTTCAAATATTGTATCATCAGCTAAAAATCTTACTTTCGTACCAGTTTTATCAGAATCTCCTATCCTCTTTAATGGTTCTATTGTTTTTCCTCTTTCAAACTTCATCTCATATATGCCACCATCTCTTTGAATAGTAACTTCTACCCATGTTGATAAAGCATTTACAACAGATGCTCCAACTCCATGTAATCCCCCAGAAACCTTATAACCACTATCTCCACCAAATTTTCCTCCTGCATGTAATTTAGTATATACCGTTTCTGCTGCTGATATTTTTGTTTTCGGATGTATATCTACTGGAATTCCTCTACCATTATCTTGTACACTTATTATATTCCCAGGCTCTATTTGTACATTTATTTCTGTACAGTATCCTGCTAAAGCTTCATCTACGCAGTTGTCTACAATTTCATATACTAAATGATGCAATCCTCTTACAGAAACACTACCAATATACATTCCTGGTCTTTTTCTTACTGCTTCTAATCCTTCTAGAACCTGTATTTGATCTGCTCCATATTTATGCTCGTATTTTTCCATTACTTTATACCTCCAATTTTATTAGTCCTTCTTTCTAAGGTGCTTGTGGATATGTTAGAAATATATCCTCTTGTTTCATTTTTTTCTACTGTTATTATTAGTGATTTTTTATTTTTTTCTGATACATCTATTATCTTATCACTAATATTTATATTTTTGCAAACATTTTCTAAATTTTCTTTTTTTTCTAGTGTTTCTATATTTAGAATAGCTATAATTCCATTGGTATCTATTAAGGTATCTTTTCCTATATGCAAATACACTAAATTATCTCTCCTTTTTTTACTTGATACAAGTAATAATCCACATTTTCATTAATAAAGTTTATTTTTTCTGCACAAGTTATTATTACTTGTGTATTATTTATATTATTTAAAAAATTTCTTCTTCTTTTTATATCTAGTTCTGACATAAAATCATCTAATAGTAAAATTGGCTCTTCTTCAATTTCATCATGAATCACTTGTAATTCAGACAATTTTAGCGATAATACTGCTGTTCTATTTTGCCCTTGAGATCCATAGATACTTAATTCTTTGTCATTTATGTATACCTCAAAATCATCTCTATGTATCCCCTTTGTTGTATATCCTTTTATAATGTCTAATTTTCTTCTTTGTGTTAATAAATCCATATAATTTTTCTTATTTTCACAACAAGATGTATAAATAATATCAATTTTTTCATTATCATTTGTTATTTTTTTATGTATTATGTTTATCTTTTCTATAATTTTATTTATAAACTCTCTTCTATAATTACTTATTATATTACCATATTCAACTAGCTTTTCATCCCATATCTCCAATAAACTCTCTGCTTTTCCCTCTTGTCTTATCTGTCTTAAATAATTGTTTCTTTGTTCTAATGTTTTATTATACATATTTAGAATGTATACATAATTTGGTCTTAATTGTCCTATCATCATATCTAAAAATCTTCTTCTTAGTGCAGGAGTTCCTTTTAATATATTAATATCATCTGGTGTAAATATAACAATATTTATTTTACCTAATAGCTCACTTAATTTTTTAATTTTTACACCATTTACTAAAATTTGCTTTTTATCAGAAATACAAATTAAAATGTTTCCATCTCTGTCTTTTTTAGAATACTCAACTTTTATCCTAGCATTTTCTTCACCTAATTTAATAAGCTCTTTTTCTCGTGTTGTTCTAAAAGATTTTCCAAAAGTACATAAGAAAATTGCTTCTAAAATATTAGTTTTGCCCTGTGCATTATCTCCATAAAAAACATTTATATTTTTTTTTAATTTTATTTCTTGATTCTCATAGTTTCTAAAATTATGTAATTCTACTTTGTTTATGTGCATATTATTCCTTCATTCTTATTGGTAAAATCATATATATATAATCTCCATCATCAATAGGTCTTATAATACATGGTGAAATACTTGTACCAAAATCAACATATATTTCTGGGTCATCTATTGCACGTAACGCATCCAAGAAATATTTAGGATTAAATCCTGCCTCTAGGTTTTGTCCTTCTGTAGCACAATAAATTTCTTCTTTTGCATCTCCTGTTTGATTTGTACAAGATATTATAACTTTACCTATATCCACACATACTTTAACAGGATATTTTTTTTCTTTTTCTATTGCTGATGCAGAAATCAAACTTATTCTTTCAAAACAGTCTTGAATATTTTTTCTATCTACCCTTATCCTTGTTTCCCAGTTTTCTGGAATAACACTTGAATAATTTAAAAATTCCCCATCTAATAATCTTGTTACAATTTTGCAATTTTCCATTTCAAATAATGCTTGATTTTTATTTACTCCTATTTTTACTATATCAAAAGAGTCTAATAAAATTTTATTTATTTCATTTAAAGTTCTGCCTGGTATTACAGCAACAAAATCTTTTACTGCTTCTTTTAAAGCTTTAGTTTTCCATGCCAATCTAAATCCATCAACAGCAACAACATTTAATCTATTATTTTTAATTTCAAATAAGCATCCTGTAAAAATTGGTCTATTTTCTTCTGTACTAACAGCAAAAATAGTTTTTCTTATCATTTCTTTTAAAGATTTTTGTTCTAATTCTATAGAATTTTCAACATCTATCTTTGGAAGTTCTGGAAATTCTTCTGGATTCATTGTTGCTAATTTATATAATGAACCTTCACATTCTATTATTAGTAAATTATTCTTATCTAAAGATATACTTATTTCTGTATCTGGTAATTTTCTTATAATTTCACTAAACATTATACTATTTACAACAGTAGCACCTTGTTCTATTATTTGTGCTTCATTAATAATATATTCTATCCCCATTTCTAAATCATATGTTGTAAACTTTATATCATTATCATTAGTTTGAATTAAAATTCCTTCTAATATAGGCATTGTAGTTTTACTAGCAACAGCTTTTGTTACGGAATTAATAGCTTTAAGGATATTTTCCTTTTCACAAACTATTTTCATTTTTATCGTCTCCTTATTATAATATAATTTAATATTTTTAGTAGTAGTAATAGTAGGTTATGTGGATTATGTGGAAAACCCTGTGCATATCTTATTTCCTTAAGAAAAACAATGTTAATAATTTCGTGGAAAACTAATAAAGTTATCTACAGTGTGAAAATTATTTTGTGAGTAAGTTTAATATTAACAAGTTTTATACAAACAATTAACAATTATATGTGAATATCTAATGCATTGTTTCCGTAGGAAGAGAAAGCAATTTTTTTTGCAAACACAATTTTATCAAACACAAATTTTTGAAAAAACCATATAGTTATTTATATATGAATTATTTGTCTGATGTAAGCAAGTTTTTAACACTATCCACAATTCTTTTTGTGCTTGGATTTTCTTTTACTTCATTCTCGATTTTATTACAAGCGTGTAAAACTGTAGTATGATCTCTTTTTCCAAATTTAGCTCCTATCACTGTCAATGGTTGTCCAGCAACACTTCTACATAAATACATTGCAATTTGTCTAGGAAATGTTACATCAGCAGACCTTTTTATTCCTTTTAAATCATTAACAGTAATATTAAAATATTTAGAAATTGTTTCTTGTATCAATTCTATTGAAAGTACTTTTTCTTTTTGAGTAACAACATCATTAATTGCTTTTTCAGCCATCTCCATAGTTATTGGACTATTGATTAAAGAAGCTTTAGCAATTAATTTATTTAATGTACCTTCTAATTCTCTTATATTAGAATCTATTTTTGTAGCAATGTTGGATAAAATATCGTCATCTATAATAATATTATCTAATTGTGCTTTTTTTCTTAAAATAGCTAAACGTGTTTCATAATCTGGATTTGAAATGTCAGCAATAAGACCCCATTCAAACCTTGACTTTAATCTATCTTCTAGAAAATTAATATCTTTAGGAGGCCTATCACTAGATATAACTATTTGTTTACCACTTTCATGAAGCGCATTAAAAGTATGAAAAAATTCTTCTTGAATTCTTTCTTTACCTGCAATAAATTGAATATCATCTATTAACAATACATCTATATTTCTATATTTATTTCTGAATTGTTCGTTTTTATTATCTTTAATTGCATTAATTAATTGATTAGTGAATTTTTCAGAAGTAACATATAATATACTTGTATTTTTATTATGTACTAATATTTCATTTGCAATAGCATGCATTAAATGAGTTTTGCCCAAACCAACGCCACCATATAAAAAAAGTGGATTATATGATGTGGCAGGAGCTTCTGCTACAGCTAACGCAGCAGCATGTGCAAATCTATTGTTATTTCCAACAACAAAACTTTCAAACGTATATTTAGGATTTAAGTTAGAATTTAAAGTTTGAGTGTATTGTCCTACTTGTGATATAGATGATTCTTGCTCATCTTCATTATCTTCATTTAATATAACTGTAATATCCCATTCTTTGTTTGTTAAATATTTAAAAGTGTTTTTGAATAATTCATAATAACGTGACATTATGGAATCTTTTTGGAATTGTGTATGTGCTACTAAAACGATAGTGTTATTATCCATACTTTGCAATTCTAAATCTTTAATCCATGTCTCATAAGATATTTTTGTAACTTCACCTTTTAACAATTCTTTTGTTTTTTCTAAAAATTCATCTAATTCTTCCCTCTGCATTTCTTTTTCAATCCTTCCAGTTATCCACAGAGTTATCCACAAATGTTGATAACTCTGTGTGTAAATAAATTTATTATTATAAAATAGTAAAAACAAAAATCTAGAAAAGTCTTGTTGCCCTACTGTTTTTCTATCATATCAAAAATGTAACAAAATAGTCAATACATAAAATAAATAAATGTGGAAAACTTTTAAAAATTGTGAAAAGTTACTTCTAAATATTGACATATTCATATTAAGTGTTATATAATTATACTACTTGTGAAAATAAAGTTAAATATATCTATTACGATAGAGAAATAATATGCAGGAGGTGCAAAAATGAAAAGAACATATCAACCTAAAAAAAGACAAGAACAAAAAGAACATGGTTTTATGAAAAGAATGAAAACAGCATCAGGAAGAAAAATATTAAAGGCAAGACGTGCAAAAGGAAGAAAAAAAATAAGTGCGTAAGAGAAAAGGTCACGTGAATGTGACCTTTTTGAAATAGAAAATATAGAATTTGAGTGATTTTATGAAAAAAAAGAAAACATTAAGAAAAAATTATGAGTTTAAAAATGTGTTAACAAAAGGAAAGATGTACGCGGGAAAACAAATTCTTATTTATATTTCTAAGAACAAACTCAATGAAAACTTAATAGGAATTGCAATTAGTTCCAAATTATGTAACGCAGTTAAAAGAAATAACATAAAGAGGAAAATAAAAGAAAATTATAGACTAATTGAAAATAAGATAAAAAAAGGAAATAATATAGTATTTCTATGGAATAAAAACACTGAAATAGATGAATTGAACTTTCACACTATAAAAAAAGATATGGAAAATATTTTTAGCAAGGCAGGAATAATGGAATGAAAGCTATATTTATAAAGATGATTTTATTTTATCAAAAAAGGCTATCACCATTAATCAGTTCTACAGGAATTAAGTGTAAGTATTATCCATCTTGCTCAGAATATACAAAACAAGCAATAGAAAAGTATGGCTCAATTAGAGGAGTTTGTTTAGGAATAATCAGAATTTTAAAGTGTAATCCATTTTCAAAAGGTGGATATGACCCTTTAAAGTAGTAAAAAATTAAATATATTAAAAAAATTCATGCCTAAGGAAGGAATGATAGTAAATATGGGTTTTATTTCAGAAATATTTGGCTACGTGTTAAATTTTTTGTATGGAATATTTAATAATTATGGAATTGCAATAATTGTCTTTTCTGTATTACTTAGAATAATTTTAATACCAATAACAATAAAACAGCAAAAAGCATTAAAGAAAAATGCTAAACTACAAAAAGAAATGAAAGAAATACAGGAAAAATACAGGTCAAATCCGGAAAGATTAAATCAAGAGACAATAGAGTTATATAAAAGAGAAAAAATGGGGCCATTTAGTGGTTGCCTTAGTGGGATTTTACAAATAGTAATAATATTATCTGTATTTTGGCTTGTAAGTAAGCCTCTAACATATATGAAAAAAATTAATCCGGAAATAATAGAAAAATATGCTCAAGAGCTAAAAGAAGATGGAACAAATTCTTCATATACAGAAATAGCAATAATAAATAAAAAAGCGGCAGAAGATCCAGAAGTATATATAAATATGGAATTCTTAGGATTAGATTTAAGTAAAGTACCAACACAAAGCTTGGATGATTATAAGGTATATATAATTCCAATACTGTATGTTATTTCTTCTATAATTTCAATAAAATTAACAACAAAGATGAGTAATAAAAATAATATAAAAAAAGAGAAAAAATTGTTATGTGAAGCGAACGATAAAAATAACATAAAAGAAGAAAAACAACCAGACGAAATGGAAATGATGCAACAAATGAATAATAATATGTCATATATGATGCCAATAATGTCTGTATTAATAGCAATTATAGCTCCTTTAGGATTAGCGTTATATTGGTTTATAAGTAATGTATTAATGATAATTGAAAGATTAATTATAGATAAATTTATAAATCAAAAGGAGGAAATTGAAAATGAATAGCGTAATAGCAGAGGGAAAAACTACAGCAGAAGCAATAGAAAATGGATTAAAACAACTAAATGTATCAAAGGATAAAGTAAACATAAAGGTATTAGAAAATGCAGAAAAAAGAAGCTTCTTTAGTATTTTAGCACCAAGAGTGGTAAAAGTGGAGCTAACACTAAAAGATGTAAAAGAACATTATGCTCCAATGCAAGAACATGTTAATCAAATTACTCCAGAGCAAATAGAAATAGCAAAAAAGAATTTAACAGTTTTTTTAGATGAATTCTCTACAAAGTTTGAAGATTTTGATTATGATATAAAGGTAAATGAAAATGACATAAATGTTGAATTAAAGGGAAATGATTCAAGTAAGCTAATAGGCTATAGAGGAGAAACCTTAAATTCAATACAGATAGTAATGTCTACAATTGCTAATAAAAATGTAATGGGGAAGGTAAGAATAATATTAGATATTGCAGGTTATAGAGAAAAAAGAAAAAAGGTTTTAGAGGATTTAGCAGACAAAATTTCAAAAACTGTAATAAAAACAGGAAAAACTATAATGCTAGAACCAATGCCAGCATATGAGAGAAAAATAATACATACTAGATTACAAAATAATGAGAAAGTAAAAACATTTAGTAAGGGAGAAGAACCTTATAGAAAAATAGTTATATCAAAAAATAAATAATAAAAATCAGAAGTCAAAGTTCAGATTTTAGTTTTAACACTATTTCTAACTTTGACTTTTTTAGGAGGATAATAATGAATACAATTGCTGCTATATCAACTGCGATGGGAGCAGGAGGAATAGGTATAATAAGAATGAGCGGAAAAGAATGTTTTGATATTTTAGACAAAATATTTGAACCTGCTAAAAAAGAAAATATAGACAAAATAAAAGGTTATTCTATTAAATATGGATACATAGTAAATAAAGAAACTAATGAAAAAATAGATGAGGTTTTAGTTTCATACTTTAAAAGTCCAAAAAGCTATACAACAGAGGATATGTGCGAAATTAATTCTCACGGGGGAATCGTTGTAGAAAAAGAAATTTTAGAATTATGTATAAAAAATGGGGCTATATTGGCTGAACCAGGAGAATTTACAAAAAGAGCTTTCTTAAATGGAAGAATGGATTTAGCGCAAGCAGAATCTGTCATGGATTTGATTAATTCTAAAACAAGTAGAGAAGCAAAGGCTTCTATAAATCAACTTAAGGGAGGACTTTCAAAGGAAATAAATCTGATAAAAAAACAACTATTAGACATAATGGCAGATATAGAAGCAACAATAGATTACCCAGAGTATGATATAGAAAATGTTACACAGAAGAGTGTTGAAAGAAAATTAAAATCTGTAAAAGAAGAATTAGAACATTTAGAAAAAAGTTTTGATAATGGTAAAATATTAAGAGATGGAGTAAAAACAGTTATAATTGGAAAACCTAATACAGGTAAGTCGTCGCTTTTGAATTTACTGTTAAAGGAAGACAGAGCTATTGTTAGTGAAATAGAAGGTACAACAAGAGATACAATAGAAGAGTATATTTCTATAAATGGAATTCCTATAAAAATTGTAGATACAGCTGGAATAAGAAATACAAGTGATAAAATAGAAAAAATTGGAGTAGAAAAATCTATAAATTTAATTGACGAATCAGACTTAATAATTGCAATTTTTGATAATTCAAATAATTTAGAAGAAGATGATGAAAAAATATTGGAATTAATAAAAAATAAAAATGCCATTATCTTATTAAACAAAATAGATAAGGAAGATAAAATGAACGACGAGAATAAAAAAATAGCCAGTTTAAATAAAAAGACAATAAAGATATCTACTAAAACAAAAAATGGCTTAAATGAACTATATGATGCGATAACAGAAATGTTTGATTTTGAGGAGATAGAAAAAGGAGAAGAAACGGTTATAACAAACATTAGGCACAAGAATCAGATAAGTATGGCAATAAAAAATGTTATTAACGCTATAAAAACAATTGATGAAAATATGCCAATAGATATTATTGCAATATATATAAAGCAAATATTAGAAGATTTAAGTAAGATAACAGGCGATAATGTGTCAGAAGATATTATAAACGAAATTTTTTCTAAATTTTGTCTTGGAAAATAAAATTTAACCTATAGGTAAAGTCTTGCAAGAGTAGGGATACAAAGGAAAATGTTGAAAACAAAAGTGGCGTTATTTGACAAAAAGACAAAACATTTTTAAATATAATGGACTAAATAATAAAAAATATAAATATTGATAAAAATAGTGTTTGTACAAAACCGTGTTTCTGTTTCATGGAAAACGGCTTAAATAAGGGGTTTAATGAAAAAAGGAGAATGTATATATGAAATATGATGCAGGAAAATATGATATAGCAGTTATTGGCGCAGGCCATGCTGGATGTGAAGCAGCACTTGCTACTGCAAGAATGGGTCTAAAAACTTTACTATTTTCTACTACATTAGAAGCAGTTGCAAATATGCCATGTAATCCACACATAGGAGGAAGTTCAAAAGGTCATTTGGTTAGAGAATTAGACTGCCTAGGGGGAGAGATGGGCAAGAATATAGACAAATCTTTTACACAAATAAGAATGTTAAATACATCAAAAGGACCAGCTGTGTATTCTTTAAGGGCACAGGCGGACAGAAAAAAATATCAAGCAGAAATGAAACATACATTGGAAAAACAAGAGAATCTATTTCTTAAACAAGCAGAAATTGTGGATATATGTGTAGAAAATGATAAGGTAAAAAGTATAGAGACAAATGTAGGCGCAATTTATAATGTTGAATGTGTAATAATTGCGACAGGAACATATTTAAGGGGAAAAATACATATAGGTGAAACCAATTATGATAGTGGACCAGATGGAGTATTTCCATCTATTAAACTTGCGGATGTATTAAAAAGATTAAATATAGAAATATTTAGATTTAAAACTGGGACTCCTGCAAGAATTAATAGAAAAAGCGTAGATTTTTCTAAAATGGAAATACAAGAAGGAGATATTAATCCAGAAGCTTTTTCACTAGAGGACAAAATTGACAAGGATACAAAACAGTTGCCATGTTACTTAACATATACAAATGAAAAAACTCATGAAGTTATAAGGAAAAATTTATATCGTTCACCATTATATTCTGGTAAAATAGATGCTACAGGACCAAGATATTGTCCATCTATAGAAGATAAAGTAGTAAGATTTGCTGATAAAGAGAGACACCAAATATTTATAGAACCTATGGGAGAAAATACAGAAGAAATGTATGTGCAGGGAATGAGTTCATCACTTCCGGAAGACGTGCAAATAGAGATGTATAGAACAATAGCTGGCTTAGAAAATGTGGAATTTACAAGACCGGCATATGCTATAGAATATGATTGTATAAATCCTATGGAACTTAAGCTATCATTAGAGCATAAAAAAATAGAAGGAATGTTTTTTGCAGGACAAATAAATGGAACATCTGGATATGAAGAAGCAGCTGTTCAGGGCTTAGTGGCAGGAATTAATGCAGGTTTGAAAATAAAAAAGGAAACTCCATTAATTTTAAAAAGATCAGATGGATATATAGGTGTTTTGATTGATGATATAGTTACCAAAGGGACAAACGAGCCATATAGAATGATGACCTCAAGGGCAGAATATAGATTACTACTAAGGCAGGACAATGCGGATTTAAGATTGACACCAATAGGATATAGGGTAGGCTTAATAAGTGAAAAAAGATATAATGAATTCAAAAATAAAAAAGAGATGATAGAAGAAGAGATAAATAGATTGAAAAAAACAACAATAAAGCCAACTGATGAAGTAAATCAATTATTAAGAAAATTTAATTCTTCTTCAATAGATACAGGTGTAAAATTAGCTGATTTGCTAAAAAGAACAGAAATTACATATGAAATATTGCAACCAATAGATATAGAAAGAGAAGATTTACCAAACGAAGTAAAAGAAGAGGTAGAAATACAAATAAAATATGAAGGATATATAAAGTTACAAGAAGAGCAAGTAGAAAAATTTAAAAAATTAGAAAATAAAGTAATACCAGAAAAAATAAGATATGATGAAATAAAAGGATTACGATTAGAGGCTAGACAAAAATTAGACAAAGTAAAACCTATATCAGTAGGACAAGCAAGCAGAATATCAGGTGTTTCACCAGCTGATATATCAGTATTATTAGTATATTTAGAGCAAATGAAAGGAAAAATTTAAGAATGGAAAACTTTAATAAAACAATTATAGAATTATCAAGGAAAATTGATGTTGAAATAGATGAACAAATGTGCAAACAATTCTATCAATATATGAAATTACTATTAGAATGGAATGAAAAAATTAATTTAACCGCAATAACAGAAGAAAATGAAGTAATATTAAAACATTTTATAGATAGTTTAACAATAAATAAATATATTGAAGAAGGAGAAACAATAATTGATATTGGAACAGGTGCTGGATTTCCAGGTATACCACTTGCAATAACAAAAATGGAGAATAAAATAACACTAGTAGATTCATTAAACAAGAGAATAAATTTCTTATTAAAGGTTAAAGATGCTCTTAATCTTAATAATGTAGAGGCGATACATGGCAGAGTTGAAGAAATAGGAAAAAACTGTAATCATAGAGAGCATTACAATGTAGTCACCTCAAGAGCGGTAGCAAAATTAAATATCTTATTAGAATATATGATGCCATTAGTAAAAGTTGGCGGAAAATGTATTTGTATGAAAGGTTCTAACATAGATGAGGAAATAGAACAATCAAAGAAAGCTCTAAATATTTTAGGTGGTGAAATAATAAAAGTAGATAAAATGGTACTTCCTAGTACAGATATTTCTAGAAATATTATATTAATAAAAAAAGTAAGGGAAACACCAAAGCAATACCCTAGAAAGCCTGGTACACCTGCAAAGGAGCCGATTGCTTAGAATATGTAGAAGATACAAAAAAAATAAAATATTTTAAAAAATTTCATTGACATATTAATAATATTTTTATATTATTAATATGTTAAATTTTTTATAAATGGAGGCAATCAATTTGGGAAAAGTAATATCAATAGCAAATCAAAAAGGAGGAGTCGGAAAGACTACTACCGCAATAAATTTAAGCACTATCTTAGCTAAAAAAGGAAAAAAAGTATTAATGATAGATGCAGACCCACAAGGCAACGCAACAAGTGGCGTAGGTGGAGATAAAGAAGTAGAAATTTCAGTGTATGACTTATTAATTGAAGATATAGAATTGAATGAAGCAATTCAAAAGACTAAAATAAAAAATCTAGATATATGTGCTTCAAATATAAATTTAGCAGGGGCAGAAGTACAACTTGTTAATATGGAGAAAAGAGAGTACAGACTAAAAGAAAAATTAGATCCAAAAAAGAATAATTATGATTACATAATAATTGATTGCCCTCCTTCATTAGGTTTAATTACATTAAATGCATTTACCGCATCTGATAGTGTTTTAATACCAGTTCAATGTGAATACTATGCTTTGGAAGGTCTTGGACAACTGATGAATACAATAGATTTAGTAAAAAGACACCTAAACAAAAGTTTGGAAATCGAAGGCGCTTTATTGACTATGTTTGACATTAGGACAAACTTATCTAATCAAGTTGTTAAAGAAGTTAAGAGATATTTTGAGAACAAGGTATATAAAACAGTTATTCCAAGAAACGTAAAATTAAGTGAAGCACCAAGCTATGGAATGCCTATTACAGTATATGATCCAAGGTCAAAGGGAGCAAAAAGTTATGAGAAATTTGTTAAAGAGTTGATGAAGGCAAACGAAAATGATAGTAAAGGAAAGCATGCAAAATAAAAAGAAAGGAAAGTGAATACAATGGCAAAAAAAACAGGATTAGGTAAAGGGCTAGACGCATTGTTTAGTGATAAACCATTAACACAGGCAGAAGAAGAAAAAATATTAAAAGAGGGTGAAGAATTAGTACAAAATATTAAAGTGATTGAAATAGAGCCAAATAAAGAACAACCAAGAAAGCACTTTGACAGTGAAAGTTTAGAGGATTTGGCAAAATCAATTAAAAGGTATGGGGTAATTCAACCAATAATAGTAAACAAGAAAGACAACTATTATATGATAGTAGCAGGAGAAAGAAGATGGAGAGCTTCAAAAATTGCGGGATTAACGGAAATACCATGTATAGTAAGAGATAATGACGAAAGAAAAAATAGAGAAATAGCATTAATAGAAAATATTCAGAGAGAAGATTTAAATCCAATAGAAAAGGCTAGAGGATTTAAGCAATTATTAGATGAATATGAATTGACACAACAAGAACTAGCTGATATGGTTGGAATTAGTAGAAGTGCATTAGCCAATACTGTAAGGTTATTGAATTTAGATCCAAGGATAATGAAGTTAGCAGAGGAAGGTAAATTGTTAGAGTGCCATTGTAGATCTTTAATGGCAATAGATGATGTAGAAAAGCAATATAAAGCAGCATTAAGAATAATTGAAAATGGAGATACGGTAAGAGACATAGAAAGAAAAGTAAAAAATACAAGAGAAGCAAGAAGTAAAAAAGATAATAAATATGAAGCAATATACAGAGATATAGAAGATTCATTCCAAAGTTTTTTTGGAACAAAGGTAAAATTAAATGCAAAAAAAAGAAGTGGAACAATTACAATTCAATATTCAACAAATGAAGAACTAGAAAGATTATTAGAATTAATAAAACAGTAAGAAATGTATTGACAAATACGGATAAATTGTGTTAATATATAAAAGGTTGCTATAAATAGCAACTAAATGGAGAGGTGGTCGAGTTGGTTTATGGCACCAGTCTTGAAAATTGGCGTAGGTT